>JRYH01001299.1_pt1 | contig 29217 bp, 25 predicted proteins | sample 235351 | NCBI WGS metagenome assembly JRYH01 (sample SAMN03074221, study PRJNA261480) | activated sludge metagenome | biome: Wastewater Treatment Plant; feature: Wastewater; material: Activated sludge; isolation source: activated biomass of a wastewater treatment plant treating wastewater... ...
CTGTTTATGGGACAGCAGTGAAGCATAGTATAAAAAGCATAAATGGCCGATTTAATGATTTCAAGCGGTATCCGCAGCCGTGCCACGCTGAGGTTGGCCCCTGTTGCCGCCCCGCTGCAGACCGAATCTCATCCGATTCCCCCCTGTCGTGGCCAATCGAATACCCCTCCAACCCCGTTCTTGCCGGCCCTGGCCTGTCCCGGCGCGAGCGGCACCGGGTCGCGCCCGGGCAAAGCGCTGCCGGAAGTTGGTTTTCCGCTGTTCTGTGCAGCAAACACCCTCGCCCTGCAGTCCTGTTTGTGAAAGCACGCAGACAGGCAGTGCCCGGCTTTCCGGCCACAGGCCGGGGAGGTTTTTGCTGTCGAGATGATTCAGGATCCGCTCGATCACCGGCGGGTCTTCAACGCAGGCGAGAGCGATGGGGCGGTTTGCCGAAGGCAAGAAGCCCCCCTGAGCGAAGCCGTTGCGCGTGCAGGCAATGACCTGGACCGTGCCGCCGCAAACTGGGCAGGTCTCTACATCAATCTTGAACGAGCCGATTCAGGACAGTCGTGACTCAGTCGTCACACCGCGCCGCTGACCAGTCCCGTCGGCCCCGGCCTACACGTAGACGCACCCTGGGCCGATACCGCCGCGGCAGCAAATCCGGCACCATGTCCCCATGACGTACCCCCGTGCCCATATCGTCACCCCCGGCCAGCCGGGCTTTTACCACTGCATCGCGCGCTGCGTCCGCCAGGACTGGCTGTGCGGCCGCGAGCCGCTCAGCGGCTGCGACCAGTCCAGTCCAGTCCAGTCCTTGCCCATAAACCGCTCTTGATGTAAAATTCTCGCTCTTTGGTTGGGCAATTCAAGGTCTGGATGATGTACGCGGTGATCAGAAGCGGTGGCAAGCAGTACCGGGTTGCGCCCGGCGATGTGTTGCGCGTCGAGAAGCTGCCGGTCGAGGCCGGGCAGACGGTAGAGATTGACGAGGTGCTGATGGTCGGCGACGACGGCGAAAGCCGGGTCGGCGAGCCGTTGCTCGCCGGCGTTAAGGTGTCGGCCGAGGTCGTCGGCCATGGCCGCGGTGACAAGGTGCATATCCTGAAATTCCGCCGCCGCAAGCACCATATGAAGCGCCAGGGGCACCGGCAGTACTACACGGCGCTCAAAATCACCGGCATCCAGGGCTGAGGAGCGACTAGAGATGGCACACAAGAAAGCAGGGGGCAGCACTCGTAACGGCCGCGATTCGAACCCCAAATACCTGGGCGTCAAGCGCTACGGCGGCGAACAGGTGGCGGCCGGCAATATCCTGGTCCGCCAGCGCGGCACGCGCTTTCACGCCGGCGACAATGTCGGTGTGGGCCGCGACCATACGCTGTTTGCGCTGGCCGACGGCAAAGTCGCGTTCCGTTTCGGCGGGGCGCGCAAACGCCAATACGTCAGCGTCGTCAGCGACTGACGCCCCGCCCTGCGGTACGGGTGCCGCCCCGCGGCGCACCGGCCGACCTCCCGCCCACCGCCACCGCGCGGCGTCTTGCCGCCGGCGCGAGGTTAGATCTCAATGAAATTTGTCGACGAGGCCACGGTCCGGGTCATCGCCGGTTCCGGCGGAGCCGGCAGCGCCAGTTTCCGGCGCGAGAAATTCATCCCGTTCGGCGGCCCGGACGGCGGTGACGGCGGCCGCGGCGGGCATATCGATCTGATCGCCGATTCCGGCCTCAACACGCTGGTCGATTTCCGCCACGCACGGCTGTTCCGGGCGGCGAACGGCACACCCGGCCGGGGCCGGCAGATGACCGGGGCGAGCGGCGCCGACATCGAGATCCGGGTGCCGGTCGGGACCATCGTCACCGATGCCGACAGCGGCGAATGGCTCGGCGACCTGACCGCCCCCGGCGAGAGACTGCGCGTCGCCCACGGCGGCCGTGGCGGTCTCGGCAACCTACATTTCAAATCCTCGACCAACCGCGCCCCGCGCCAGTTCACGCCCGGCACAGCCGGTGAAGAGCGGAATCTCAAGTTCGAACTCAAACTGCTGGCCGACGTCGGCCTGCTCGGCCTACCGAACGCCGGCAAATCGACGCTGGTCAGCCGCCTGTCGGCGGCCCGGCCGAAAATCGCCGATTATCCCTTCACGACACTGCACCCGGCGCTCGGCGTGGTCCGCCTCGGTCCCGACGAAAGTTTCGTCATCGCCGACATCCCGGGGATCATTTCCGGCGCGGCGCAAGGTGCCGGGCTGGGGTTGCGCTTTCTGCGCCACCTTGACCGGACACGCTTGTTGTTGCACCTGGTCGCCCTCGAACCGGAGGCCACGCCCGAGTCGCTGGTCGCCCAGATCAGAGCAGTGGCCGGCGAACTGAACGAGTACCGGGCCGAACTGGCGGCGCGGCCGCGCTGGCTGGTGTTCACCAAGGCCGATTTGCGGCCGCCTGAAGCGGCACGCGAACTGGCTCGGGAAACCGTCGAGGCATTGGGTTGGGCGGGTCCGTGGACTGTGATCTCGGCACCCGAAGGGACTGGTCTCAAGGCCCTCGCCGGGGAGGTTCACCAGGCGCTCGGCCACTTACCGACCGCCCGCTTGCCGGGCGAACCGGCAAGCGATCAAGATGCCGGCGAGACCGCCGCGGATCACTCCGGCGCAAACCACTCAAGCGCCGGCGTGGATGATCCGAATCGATAGGATGAGATAACGCTCCTTACCCTGACGCCCGACAGCTCCCGCCGCCCCGACCGCGGATGGTGCACAGGGAAATCTTCATGGTCCGGGTTGGTGGCAAGCCCGCGCGGTGCCACCGGGCTGAATCAGGCCAAAGCCCGGATATGGCGGTTAAGGCGGGATTTTTGTCGATCGGCCTTGTTACGATGGATCAGGCCCTTGCTGACGGCGTTGTCGATGACCGGCACGGCCTGGCGAAACGCGGCGCTCGCGGCTTCGCGGTCGCCGGCGGCGATCGCCCGGGTGACAAGACGAAGCGAAGTGCGCAACGCCGAACGTTGTGCCATGTTGGCGCTGCGGCGATGCGTCGCCTGGCGGGCCCTTTTACGGGCGGATGCGATATTGGCCACAAAATCTCCTGAAAACTGAGCGCGGCACCGGAAGCACCGCACGGGGTATCGAGAGTAAATGCAATCGGTTATTTTCGCAATTTTATCGGACGAGGTCAATCACCCGTGTCGGGCTTGACACCGGACCACCCCGGCCCACAGGGCCTGCGGCATCGATTGTTGAAATCGACCGCCAACGTCGGGGCGGCGACGTTGCTGTCGCGCCTGAGCGGCCTGGGGCGCGATCTGGTGATCGCCCGGGTGTTCGGCGCCGGCGCCGCGACAGACGCGTTTTTTGTCGCTTTCCGGATTCCCAATTTCCTGCGCCGGCTGTTTGCCGAAGGGTCGTTCGCGCTCGCTTTCGTGCCGCTCCTCGCCGAATATCGGGCCCGCGGCGATCGTGCCGCGCTGCGCGACTTGCTCGACGCGACGAGCGGCGTATTGCTCGCCGCGCTGCTGCTGATCACCGCCGCGGCGATGCTCGGCGCGCGTTACGTGATCATGGTATTCGCGCCAGGATTTATCGACGATCCGCAGCAATGGCGCTTAGCCGGCGACCTTTTGCGCCTGACGTTTCCGTACCTGCTGCTGATCTCGCTGACGGCGCTGGCCGCCGGCATCTTGAACACCTTCGGCCGTTTTTTCCTGCCGGCGTTGACGCCGGTGCTGCTCAATCTGTCACTGATCGCGGCGGCGCTCGCGGCGCACGCCTGGTTCACAATCCCAGTCACCGCCCTGGCCGCCGGGGTGGCGGTGGCCGGAGCGTTGCAGTTGGCGTTTCTGATGCCGTCCTTGATCCGCCTTGGTCTTCTGCCGCGGCCGCGCTGGCGCCCAGGGCACGAAGGGGTGCGGCGCATCCTGCGCCTGATGCTGCCGACGTTGTTCGGTTCATCGGTGGCGCAGATCAACCTGCTGATCGACACGCTGCTCGCCTCGCTGCTGTTGACCGGCAGCGTGTCATGGCTGTACTACGCCGACCGCCTGCTCGAATTCCCGATCGGCGTGTTCGGCGTCGCCCTGGCGACGGTCACGCTGCCGGCCTTGGCCCGCCACCACGCCAATGGCGAAATGGAACACGGGCGCCGAACGCTGGCCTGGGGCATCCGCTGGGTCTGGGTCATCGGCCTGCCGGCGGCCTTCGGCCTCGGGCTGCTGGCCGAACGAATCTTGACCGCGCTGTTCGCCTACGGCGAATTTTCAGCGCCCGACGCGGCGTTATCGGCCTGGGCGGTGATCGCCTACGCCCCCGGCCTGCCGGCCTTTCTGCTGATCAAGTCGCTGGCGCCGGCGTATTACGCCAGGCAGGACACCCAAACGCCGGTCAAGATCGCGGTCGCCGCGCTACTCGCCAATATGGTGCTCAACCTCGCCTTTTTGGCCCTCGGGCTTGGGCTGTTCACGACCCCGGCCGACGGCTCGCTGCTCCACCGGCTCGGTACAACGCCCGGCCTGCACGCCGCGCTGGCCCTGGCGAGCAGCTCCAGCGCCTGGCTCAACGCCGGCTTGTTGTGGCGCGGCCTCGAGCGCCGCGGCTTGACGCCCGAGGCCCGTGGTTTGGCATGGGTTTTCGCCCGCGCCGGCGCCGCCAGCCTGGTCATGGCCGCCGGTCTGACCTGGGCCACCCCACAGTTCGCCGGCTGGTTTCAAGCCGGCGCGGCGTGGCGCATCGGGGCGCTCGCTGTTCTCGTCGCCGGCGGCGCCCTGCTCTACCTCTCCGCCGCGCGACTGTTCGGACTCAGACCCGCCGATCTGCGTGAACCGGACTGATCGTTTCGGTTTGATCTTCTTTTCCGGCGAGAGCGAGTCCGGGCATGTACCGGACTCGCGACTTGAAAAAGGGCAGGAGAGCCCTTTTTCAACAACCTGTTAATCAGATTCGTTTGGGACGGCACCGGATAATCTGGGATAATGCGCGCCGCAATGCGCTTTTTCCGAGATTTTTCCGCCCGCCCGGGTCCTCATCCGACAATCGTTATCGGGGCATTCGATGGCCTGCACCGCGGCCACCTTGCGCTGTTGCGGGCTGCCGCCACAAGCGGCGGGCCGTGGGCGATGCTTTGTTTCGAGCCGCTGCCCAAGGAGTATTTTCTCGGGGCAAAAAGCCCGAACACTGAATGGCCACCACGGTTGACGACCGCCGTTGAACGCCTGCGCCTGATGGCCGACGGTACGTTGCCGGCGCCCGATACCGTCTGGCAGTTGCGCTTCAACCACGCTCTGGCGGCGCTCGAAGCGGAGGCATTCGTGGCCACAATCCTGGTTTCGGCGCTCGGCGTCCGGCAGGTGATCGTCGGCGAAGATTTTCGGTTCGGCCGCGGCCGGATCGGCGATGTCGCGCTGCTCGCCACCCTCGGCCGGCGGCACGGTTTTACCGTCGAAGCCGTACCGATGGTGCTGGAAAACGGCATCCGGATCAGCAGTTCGCGCGTTCGTGCCACACTCGCCGCGGGCGATCTGGATGGCGCCAGGCGCCTGCTCGGCCGGCCGTTCGACTATACCGGCCGGGTCAGCCGAGGGCTCGGTATGGGCCGCCGGCTGGGTTTTGCCACCGCCAATTTTTCGCTGCACCGCCGGCGTTTGCCGCTGGCCGGCATCTTCGCGGTTCGCGTCCGGCCGGCCGGCGGCGGACCCTGGTATGACGGCGTGGCCAGCGCCGGCGTTCGGCCGACGCTGGGTGACGGCGGCCAGCCGCTTTTGGAAGTCCACCTTTTCGATTACGATGGCGACCTTTACGGCCGGCGCCTGACCGTCCGCTTTATCGCCCGTTTGCGCGACGAGCAGCGCTTCGACGACCTTGAAGCGATGACCCGACAAATGGCGCTGGACGCGGCCGCGGCCCGCGCCGCGCTCGCCGCCTGTCAATAAAAATCACCGGACCATGGACTACAAGAACACGATCAACCTGCCGCGCACGGATTTTCCGATGAAAGCCGCGCTCGCCGAACGCGAACCGGCCATGCTCGAACGTTGGCAGCGGGAGGATTTATATGCCCGCCTGATGGCCGCCGGCGAGGGCCGGCCGCGCTTTGTGCTGCACGACGGCCCACCGTACGCCAACGGCGACATTCATCTCGGCCATGCACTGAACAAGATTCTGAAAGACATCGTCGTGCGCTCGCGCTGGCTGGCGGGTTACCAGGCGCCTTATGTGCCGGGCTGGGACTGCCACGGACTGCCGATCGAACACCAGATCGAAAAATCCCGCGGCAAGGTGACCGCCGGTACCGACCGCCGCGCCTTCCGCGCCGCGTGCCGCGCCTATGCCGCGTCGCAGATCGACTTGCAGCGCACCGGTTTCCTTCGCCTCGGCGGGCTCGGCGACTGGTTCCATCCCTATATCACGATGGACCTGCGCTACGAAGCCGACATGCTCCGGGCGCTGGCTGTGATCATCGAGCGCGGCCACCTGGTGCGCGGCGTCAAGCCGGTGCACTGGTGTTTCGATTGCGCCTCGGCGTTGGCCGAGGCGGAGATCGAATATCGCGACAAGCTCTCGCCGGCGGTCGATGTGCTGTTCCCGGCCCTCGACCCCGCCGCGCTGGCGGCCCGCTTTACGACCGAAAGCATCCCTGGCGCCCGGTGCGGCGTTGCTATCTGGACCACCACGCCGTGGACCCTGCCCGCCAACCGCGCGGTCGCGGTTCATCCCGATATCGATTATGCGCTGTATCACATCCGGCTGAACGGCGAAGACCGGCAGGTCGTGCTCGCCGCCGATCTTGCCGCGGCATGTCTCGCCCGCTGGGGAGCCGAACGACTGGCGGTTTCCGCAACCGTCCCCGGCCGGGCATTCGCCGCCCTCGAACTCGAACATCCTTTCGAGACGCAACCGGTGCCGGTGATCCTCGGCGAACACGTCACCACCGAACAAGGCACCGGCCTGGTCCATACCGCGCCCGGCCACGGCGAAGAGGATTTCCTCGCCGGGCAGGCCAATGGTTTAGAAATCTACAACCCGGTCGGTCCCAACGGCCGCTTCCTGCCCGCTACACCCCTCGTCGCCGGCTTGCCGATCTGGGAGGCCAACAGCACCATCGAGGAAGATCTCGCCGCCCGCGGCCGGTTGCTGCACAGCGCCGAGTTCACCCACAGCTATCCGCATTGCTGGCGGCACAAAAGCCCGACCGCCTTCCGCACGACGCCACAATGGTTTATCGCACTCGATCGGATGGGGCTCAGGCAGACCGCGCTCGGGGCGATCGAAAAGGTCGGCTGGGTGCCGGCCTGGGGCGAACAGCGCATCGCCGGCATGATCGCCAACCGCCCCGATTGGTGCATCTCCCGGCAGCGGCTGTGGGGCGTGCCGCTGCCGTTTTATCTGTCGCGCCGCGATCAGACGCTGCACCCAAAGACCCCGGCGCTGGTCCGCCGCTTCGCCGAGATCGTCGAGAGCGAAGGCGTCGATGCCTGGTACGACGATGCCATCGACCAGCGGCTCGGCGTCGATACGGCCGACTGGGAACGGAGCACCGACATTCTCGATGTCTGGTTCGATTCCGGCGTCTCGCACTACTGCGTCTTGGAACAACGCCCCGAACTCGGCGCCCCGGCCGATCTCTACCTGGAAGGTTCGGACCAGCACCGCGGCTGGTTTCATTCTTCGCTGCTCACCGCCGCGGCGATGTACGGTCGAGCGCCTTACCGCCAGGTGCTGACCCACGGCTTTACAGTCGATAGCGAAGGGCGCAAGATGAGCAAGTCGCTCGGCAACGTCATTCCGCCGCAGGAGATCATCGCCAAACTCGGCGCCGACATCCTCCGGCTGTGGGTTGCGGCGACCGATTACACGCAGGAAATGACGCTGTCCAACGAAATTCTCGAGCGCATCGCCGACGCCTACCGCCGGATGCGCAACACGGCGCGTTACCTGCTCGGCAACCTCGACGGTTTCGACCCCGAAAGCGACCGGCTGCCGGCCGCCGAACTGCTGCCGCTCGATCGCTGGGCGCTGGACTTGACCGCCACCGTACAAGCCGAAGTCACCGCCGCCTATGACGAGTACCGGTACCTCGACATCTACCAGCGGGTCCACCATTTCTGCAATATCGAAATGGGCGCCTTTTATCTTGATGTGCTCAAAGACCGGCTGTACACAATGCCGCGGCGCGCGCCCGGCCGGCGTTCGGCGCAGACCGCGCTGTACCATATCGCCGAAGCGCTATGCCGCTGGCTGGCGCCGATCCTGCCGTTCACGGCCGAGGAAATCTGGCAACACCTGCCCGGCCATCGCCCACCGTCGGTGATGATGGCGGTGTGGTACGAGGATCTCCCGCCGCCGCTCGCCGACGGGGAAAAAAGCCGTTGGCAACGCCTGCTCGCGGTGCGCGAAGCGGTCAGCGGGGCGCTCGAAGCGGCGCGCCGCGCGGGGCAGGTGCGTGGCGCGCTGGCTGCTGAAGTGACGATCGCGGCGGCCGAACCTGATTATTCCACACTCGTCGAATTCGGCGACGAACTGCGCTTTTTGCTGCTCACCGGCGATGTCACCGTCAGGCCGCTGGCAGCGGATGAAGCCGCCGCCGAGACCCAGCGCGAAGGCAAGATCGCCGTCACGGTCGCCGCCACCGCCAAAGCCAAGTGCATCCGCTGCTGGCACCACCGCGCCGACGTCGGCGCCGATCCGGCACACCCCGAAATCTGCGCCCGCTGCGTCGGCAATCTGGCCGGCGGCGAACAACGGCGCTGGGGGTGAATGATTTGCGGCATAATAGGACCGATTCCGTCCGCATTGACTCTCATTCGAACTCCTGTTCAATATGATCGCCATCAGTGACCGCGCCCAACACCATTTCCACCGCATGCTGGAGCGTGAAAAGCTGCCCGACCTCGGCTTGCGCCTGGCCGTCGAGCACCCGGGGACGCCGCGCGCCGCATGTCAATTGACGTTTTGCCTGCCAGCCGAATCGCTGCCGGACGATGTCGTCGAAACCTTCGCCGGCTTCGCTCTTTATATTGCGCAAAGCGCCGTTCCCTGGCTGCACAAAGCCGAGATCGACTGGCAAGACACCGCCACCGGCGGTGAACTGACGATCAAAGCTCCGGGCTTGAAAGGCAAGGCGCCGGCCGCTGACGCGCCGCTGGCCGAGCGCGTGCGCTGGGTGCTCGAACAGGAAATCAATCCGCGGATCGCCGCCCACGGCGGCCGCGTAGTGCTCGAAGCGATCACCGCAGAAAATGCCGCCGTACTGCGCTTCGGCGGCGGCTGCCACGGCTGCCGGCAGGTGGACGTGACATTGAAATTCGGCGTCGAAAAAACCCTGCGCGAAAAAATCCCCGATCTCGCCGCAGTCATCGACGCCACCGATCACGCCCAAGGCGAAAACCCCTACTACCGCTGAAGCAGGCAACAAGATGGTGTGCTCATGAAAGAGTGGCTAAACCGATTTTCACCGAATCTTGTCGAGCAAGCCGTGGCCTGGGGCGGTCGAATACTGATCGCCGGCATCATTCTACTGGCCGGCTGGTGGCTGGCCCGGCGCCTCAGCCGCGCCCTGCAGAACCTGCTGCGCCGTCGCCGCCTCGACAATATCCTGGTTTCTTTTCTCGGCAATCTGCTCTACATCGCCCTGGCGCTCGCCGTCCTGATCGCCGCACTCGATCAACTCGGCATCAAGACGACCTCGTTGCTCGCCCTGCTCGGCGCCGCCGGCCTGGCAATCGGCCTGGCCTTGAAAGATTCGCTCGGCAACCTCGCCTCGGGCGTCATGCTGGTCGCACTTCGGCCCTTCGGCGACGGCGACTTCATCGAAGCCGCCGGGGTCTCAGGCACCGTGTGTCGGGTCGGTCTGTTCAGCACCGTGCTCTTGACCCCCGACCGGCGTGAAATCGTCATCCCCAACGCCACGATCACCGCCGCATCCATTGTCAATTACACCGCGCATGCGAACCGCCGCATCGACTTGGTCATCGGTGTCAGCTATAGCGATAACCTAAAGCTCGCCCGCGACACGATCGCCGCCACGCTCGCCGCACACCCCAAAGTGCTGAAAGAACCCGAACCGCAGGTCATGATCCTCGACCTCGCCGACAGCAGCGTCAATATCGCCGCCCGCCCGTGGGTTGCACTCGACGATTACTGGACGGTACGCGGCGAACTGCTCGAACAAATCAAAACCGCGCTCGAATCCGCCGGCTGCTCGATCCCGTTTCCGCAGCGCGATATCCACTTGGAGAAGGTCTGAATCAACGATTGGGTCAAGTGCGCCAGCGCAAGCCGAGTTCGGTGCTGTAGCCGACGGCGCGGCTTTCGAGCGCCCCGTCGGGGCCGATCACGTAGTAGGTCGGGAAGGCGCGGATGTGGTAGTCGCCGATAACCTTGCGGTCACCGAGCAAGATGGGGACTTGTATATCGTGTCGGCGTTGAAAGGCCTGTACTTCTTCAAGATCGGAATAGCTCAGCGCCACCATGTAAATCGCGAGATCATCGGCGCGGCGCGCCCGGCGCAGTGCATTGATGTTGGGGGCGGAAAGATTACAGACGTGGCACCAGGGCGCGAAGAAATAAACGAGCCGGGTTTTGCCCCGGCTTTCTTCCAAGTCGTGCACCGAGCCGTCGAGCGCGGTGAGATGGAACGGCGGTGCCAATTGACCGTCGCTTGGCAGCAGGTGGCGCGACTGCCAGACGTTGATCCCCCAGAACAGCAGAACCAGCACCGCAACGTCGAAGCCCAGGGCCAACCAGTAGCGCCGGCGCAGGGCCTGCCAGACGATGAATGGTTTGCGCCACCAGGAGAACGGTTGGAGTTTTATCTCCGCCATAACGTCCAATCCAGATTTTGATCCGGGTCGAAGACCCGTTTTTCAACCTTTCCATTGCATACGACAACCCCTTCAGCGGCCAGCCGGTACCGCCGCGACGGCCTGCCAGATCCGTTGCCTACGCAGATCCCAGGACACCGGCATCAGCCCTTTTCGATATGGCCGATCACGGCGTCGGCGAAACCGCTGGTCGAAACCTCGCGCGCCCCGGCCAGTTGCCGGGCGAAATCGTAGGTCACGATCTTCTCGCCGACGGTCTTTTCGAAAGCGCGCTCGATCAACTGCCCGACTTCGTTCCAGCCGATATACTCGAACATCATCACGCCGCTGAACAGCAGCGAACTCGGGTTGACCTTGTCGAGGTTGGCGTATTTCGGCGCCGTCCCATGCGTCGCCTCGAACACCGCGACATGGTCGGCTATGTTTGCACCCGGCGCGATGCCCATGCCGCCGACCTCAGCGGCGATCGCATCGGAAAGGTAATCGCCGTTCAGGTTCATCGTCGCCAGCACGTCGAACTCGGCCGGTCTGAGCAGCATGTGCTGAAAGGTGATATCGGCGATGCGATCCTTGATCACGACTTTGCCGGCGGGCGCCTTACCGTTGTGTTTGGCCCACAACTCGTCCTCGGTGATCGTCCGCTCGCCGAACTCTTCGGCGGCGACTTCATAGCCCCACTGACGGAACGCGCCCTCGGTGTATTTCATGATGTTGCCTTTGTGGACCAGGGTCACGCTGTGCCGCTCGTGGTCGATGGCGTACTGGATCGCTTTACGGATCAAGCGTTTGCTGCCGAAAGGCGAGATCGGTTTGATGCCGAGACCGGCGTCGGGAAAGAACTCGGCGCCCATCTCGTCGCGCAGGAACTTGGCGAGCTTGGCGTTTTCCGCCGTGCCGCTGGCGTATTCGATGCCGGCGTAAACATCCTCGGTGTTTTCGCGAAAAATCACGACGTCGATTTCTTCGGGCTTTTTCAACGGCGAGGGTACGCCGCTGTAATATTTGACCGGCCGGACGCAAGCGTACAAGTCGAGCACCTGGCGCAGTGTAACGTTCAACGAACGGAAACCGCCGCCGACCGGCGTGGTCAGCGGGCCCTTGATCGCGACGATCAAATCCCCGATCGCGTCCTTGGTCTCGTCCGGAAAATAATTGCCGTCATACAGGCCGCCGGCCTTTTCGCCGAGAAAAAGCTCCACCCATTCCACCTTGCGGCGGCCGCCGTATGCCTTGGCCACCGCCGCGTCCCAGATGCGCAGCGCGGCGCGCGTGATGTCCGGACCGATGCCGTCCCCTTCGACGTAGCCCAAAAGCGGCCGGTTGGTGACGACGAGACGGTCATCGGCGATGCGGATTTTGTCGCCCGCCTCGGGCAGGCGGATGTGGCGGTAGCTCATCGGAAAATTTCCTTGATTTGATTAGAAAAAATATGAACGACTCGTTTTCGGTGGGGTCGGTCGTGGTGGCAGGGTTGTATTGCGGCGGCATCGGGGGTGGCATAACGCACGCTTGACGGCATTTGCGGCATTATATCAGCCTCATTGTTGCATCCATCCATCCCGGACCCGATGACCGCAGACTTCCCGCCCTATGACCGCCGCCACGCCGACCGGGTTTTCCGGTGGAGTCTTTTGCTCGCCGCGGCGGTACACGGCTTGCTGCTCTACCGCTGGCCGATCTGGGAACGGACAACGACCTCGTCGCCCCCGCCCGCGGTGCTGGAAGTGACCCTGGCATCCGCCCCGCGACCACCCACCCCGGAATCTGCCACCGCGCCGCCGGCAGCACAACCCGACTGGCAACCCCCTGCCCCGCCGATGCAGACGCCGCACCCTGCAGCGCCCGCCACCACGACGGCGCCGCTGCCGGCGACGGCTCCGGCACCGCCGGCCAAGCAACTTCGCCGGCGTTTTTTGCAAGCCGTCAGGGTATCGCCGTGGCATCTGACCGAGCCGCCCGATAGCCAGCGAGACGAGCCTACGATCTACCACCGGCCAATGGTGCCGGCCAACGCCGGTTGGATGAGCCCGCTATTGCCCGCCGTCGCCCCCGCACTCGATCTCTGGCATGCCGCGGACGGCACAGTGCACAAAATTGTCGTTGCGGCAAACGGCGAACGGTACTGCGGCCGAGGCCAGGCGCTCAACCCACTCGAACCATTCCACGCGTTGCCGATGCTATGGCACGATTGCGGCACCGCACGCGGAGCACCGGCGCCCGCCGGCGACCCTTGGCAACGGCCGGCGCCGCAGCCAGTTGCAACGGCGACGGCACCGCGATGAACTGGATGCGCCACAACCACACCCTGCACTACACCTACCGCACCGCACGGCGCATCGCGATCGGCGTGATCGGCGCGACGATCGTGTTACTCGGCGTGCTCATGCTGCTGACCCCGGGACCGGGCGTGCTGTTGATCCTCGGCGGACTCGCCGTGCTCGGCATGGAGTTCGCGTGGGCGAGGTTATGGCTGCGCAAACTCAAAAGAACGCTACGCAACAACCTGCCGGGAAACAGAAAATCCGGATCTCATGGAAGCTCTGAATAACATAGATCCTGAATTTCTCAGAGCACGGTAAGTGAAAAACGTGGTTTTCACTTTCCTTCATTTTCGATGAGTGACACTCATTGAAAATGGCGTCACATCCCTTTGTCGCGGCAGGCTCAGCGCGGTGCAGTTGCGCTTCCTGACGATGCCGGTGTGGCGTTTTTGTCCACCGCCGATTGGGCGCTGCCCGCGGCCGGGGCGGGTTTATCCTCGCTCTTTTGCTTTTTGTCGGCGGCGGCGTCGCTTGCCGCATCGGGTTTCGCTCCACCGCCGGCCTCGCCGGCCAGATGGCGTTTGCCGCTTTGTTTGAAATCGGTTTCGTACCAACCGCCGCCCTTCAAGCGGAAGCCAGCGGGCGAGACCAGCCGTTTCAGCTCCGACCGGCCACACGACGGACAATCGGTCAGCGGCGGGGCATCGATTTTCTGCAACTGCTCGGTATGCGCGTGACAGGCCGCGCAAGCATATTCATAGATCGGCACGGTCATCCTCCGGGTGGTCTCGAACGGGTTCAATGTGCGGGCAGCGTAGACGAATTTCGAGGGCCGGGTGAAACCCGATCGGTAGGGCGCGCTACAATCCCCTACCGGCGCCATCCGTTCCGATCCCGGATCGATTTAATATTTTACATAAATTAAATCATGTATCTATATGATATTGGAGAATATTATGCGCTATTTTCTGCATTCGATCCAGATGATCGCCGTGCTCGCCGTAGTGGCCGGCTGTCAACAGGAAACCCCGCCTTCAGATGCGCAACAGGCCGGCGGACCGGCCGTTGAATCGGCGGCGGACAGTGCCGTGAACGAAGCGCTGATTCCGCCCGAGCGACTGGAAATTTACGCCCCGGTTGAACTGACCAGCGACCTCGGCGCCCTGAGCACCAGGCAGCGACAGATGCTTCAGCGGTTGATCGAAGCATCCCGGATCATGGACGGCCTGTTCTGGCGACAGGCATACGGCGAGCGCGACGCGCTGCTCGCCGGGATCGCCGATCCGGCGCTGCGGCACTTCGCCGAAATCAATTACGGCCCGTGGGATCGGCTCGACGGCGACCGCCCCTTTCTACCCGGCTACGGCCCCAAACCGCTCGGCGCCAATTTTTATCCGCCGGATATGACACGCGAGGAATTCGAAACGTGGGACGAGCCGGCGAAAAGCGGCTTGTATTCGCTGGTCCGCCGTGACGATGATGGCCGCTTATACCTCCATCCTTACCACCTCGCCTATCGGGACGAATTGAACAAGGCGGCGGAGCTGTTGCGCCAGGCCGCCGAACTGGCCGACAACGCCGGTTTTGCCGAATACCTCAAAATGCGCGCCGCGGCACTTATCTCCGACGACTACCAGCCGAGCGATAGGGCGTGGATGGATATCAAGGACAATCCCATCGAATTGGTGATCGGCCCGATCGAGACATACGAAGACCAACTGTACGGATACCGCGCGGCATACGAAGCTTACGTGCTGATCAAAGACCGGGCATGGAGCGACCGGTTGGCCCGCTTCGCCCGCTATCTGCCCGACTTGCAGCGCAACCTGCCGGTGGCCGAAGCTTATCGCGCCGAAACCCCGGGCGGCGCCGCCGATCTCAACGCCTACGACGTGATCTTCTACGCCGGGCACAGCAACGCCGGCTCGAAAACCATCGCCATCAACCTACCCAACGATGAAGAAGTGCAGTTGCAAAAAGGCACCCGCCGCCTGCAACTGAAAAACGCGATGCGCGCCAAATTCGACAAGATCATGCTACCGATCGCCGAACAGTTGATCGTCGCCGAACAGCAGCCGAGCGTCACTTTCGAGGCATTTTTCCAGAACACGATGTTTCACGAAGTGGCGCACGGCCTGGGTATCAAGAACACGATCAACGGCCGCGGCACGGTGCGAGAAGCGCTGCGCGAACAGGCCTCGGCGATCGAGGAAGGCAAGGCCGACATTCTCGGGCTGTACATGATCGAGCAACTGCGCGCCCTGGGCGAAGCCCTGGAAGGCGAACAAGCCGACAACGACGTGACTTTCCTCGCCGGTATTTTCCGCTCGGTGCGCTTCGGGGCGAGCAGCGCGCACGGCAAAGCCAATATGGTGCGCTTCAATTATTTCAAGGAACACGGCGCCTTCAGCCGCGATCCGGAAAGCGGGCGTTACCGGGTCGAGCCCGAAGCCTTCCGCCGGGCGACGGCGAGCCTCGCCGAGTTGATACTGACCCTGCAGGGCAACGGCGATTACGACGGCGTCCGCCGCCTCTTCGAGGAAAAAGGCATCATCGACGCCGAACTACAAGACGATCTCGATCGCCTCGCCGCAGCGGCGATCCCGGTCGATGTGGTCTTCGAGCAGGGTGAAGCCGTTCTCGGACTTTAGCCCGATCATTCAAATAAGATTATCGAATAAGCCCATGCTGGACTGATCAGACCACGCAAGCCACCCCTGGCTTGCCTGCCTGTGCTCCCTCCGCAATCATCCGCGCAACCACTTTTCAAGATGCGCGGCAAGCGCTTCCGGGGCGGCCTTGCTGTAGTCCTTGGCGAGTTCGTCGGCGATGGCTGTCTTGAGCGCCGCACTCCAGGCCTGACGCAAATCGCCCAAAAGGCGCGGCGCGGCAACCACGTAAAGCCGCTCGAATTCGCCTTTTTGGTGGTGCGCTTCCAGTTCGGCGGCGATCGCCTCAGCGAAGCGGATCTGTTCCTGACGCTCGAGGTCGGTCGGCGGCTCCATCGCGTGCCGCGCCGGGGTCGTGCTGTCGAACGTCCGCCCCGGCCGGTCGGCGCCGATCTCGCGCGCCGGGCGGCGCGCCCGCAGCAGGTCATGATCGAGGGCCGGGGTCAGACGATAACCCGGCATCGTCAGCCGAAAGAGCCGACCGCACACACCGTCGGCCACCAGAACCCAGGTTTTACGTGCCGGCATCGAAGGACACTCCTTGCTTGGCGGTACCGTTCAGCATAATCATCGCCCGCCCGGCCGGCTTGATCCCGATCAATCCCAACGCCGGCGGCGACCGAATGCGGGCTAGCAATGGCCGCCGCTGCGTGGCAGACTGAGAAGATGAATCCGGACCTGTTGTCCGCCGCCCCATCCGGGCCGGCGGCACCCGCCCCCCTCGCCGCCCGGCTCAGGCCGACCGCGATCGACGAAGTCTACGGCCAGGATCATTTGCTCGCCACCGGCCGGCCGCTGCACACAGCGATCACCACCGGCAGACTGCATTCGCTGGTCTTCTGGGGGCCGCCGGGCAGCGGCAAAACGACGCTCGCTCGCCTCATCGCCGCCCACACCCAGGTGGCGTTCGAGTCATTGTCGGCGATCGACAGCGGTGTGCGCGAACTGCGCACCGTGCTCGACGCCGCCGCCGTACGGCGCGCCGTCTCGGGCCAGGCCACGGTGCTGTTCGTCGATGAAATCCACCGTTACGCCAAAAACCAACAAGACGCCCTGCTTCACGCCGTCGAAGAAGGGGTCGTGACGCTGCTCGGTGCAACCACCGAAAACCCGTCGTTCGAACTCAACAGTGCGCTGCTCTCCAGGCTCCGCGTCTATCAACTCAAACCGCTCGACGCCGCTGCACTGCTCACCGTGTTGCGCCGCGCCCTCGACGATGCCCGCGGCCTGGCCGGGCGCTATCGCGTCGAAGAAGGCGTTCTGGAACAGATCGCGCAGACCGCCGACGGCGACGCCCGGCGGGCGCTCGGTTGGCTGGAAGCGGCTGCCGACCAGGCATCCGGTCGGCACCTGACACAGCGCGATCTGGCGGCGGCGATCAGCCAGCAGCCGCGGCGCTTCGACAAACACGGCGATGTGTTCTACGACCAGATCTCGGCCCTGCACAAAGCGATTCGCGGCAGCGACCCAGACGCCGCGCTCTATTGGCTGGCGCGGATGATCGACGGCGGGGTCGATCCGCACTACCTCGCCCGCCGGCTGGTGCGTATCGCCAGCGAAGATATCGGCAACGCCGACCCGCGCGCCCTGCCGCTCGCCCTCGCCGCCTGGGAAACATTCGATCGACTGGGCAGCCCCGAGGGCGAATTGGCGCTGGCCCAAGCCGCGGTCTACCTCGCGGTCGCCGCCAAGAGCAACGCCGTTTATCTCGCCTTCGATACGGTCCGGGCCGACGTCAAGACCCACGGCAGCCTCGAGGTACCGTTGCATCTGCGCAATGCGCCGACCCGGCTGCTCAAGGAACTCGGCCACGGTAAGGAGTATCGGTATGCCCACGACGAACCGGGTGCTTTCGCCGCCGGCGAATGCTACCTGCCGGCCGAACTCGCCGGCGCCCGATACTACCACCCGGTCAACCGCGGCCTGGAGACGCAGATCGCTGCCCGCCTTGCCGAGTTGCGGTGCCTGAACGAAGCCCGGCACAATACCGCCCCCAAAACCACGAAAGCGACCCGCGGCCCGACCGCCGCCGACCCCGCAACGGAGCCCGAATGAATTTTCGCAGCGACAACGAAGCGCCGGTCGCGCCGCGCATCCTCGAAGCGATCGGCGCGTGCAACCGCGGCCCGGCTCAGGCCTACGGCGAAGACGACTGGACCGCCCGGCTCGAGGCACGTTTCAGCGCCCTGTTCGAGCGGCCGGTCAAGGTGCTGCCGGTCGCCACCGGCACCGCCGGCAACGGCATCGCCCTCGCCGCGCTGCTGCCGCCGTGGGGCACGGCGCTGTGCCACTCAGGCGCCCACATCTACAACGACGAATGCGGCGCCGTCGAACTGTTCAGCGGCGGGGCGCGCCTCGTGCCGCTGCCCGGCGAGAACGGCAAACTCGATCCCGCAATCGTCGAACGGCACCTGGCTGAGAGCGGTGCTCACGGCGTCCACGAAATGGCGCCGGCGGCGCTCAGCCTGACGCAAAGCAGCGAAGCGGGAACGGTTTACACACCCGATGAACTCGCCCGCCTCGCCGCGCTCGCCAAAGAACACCATCTCGGCGTCCACATGGACGGCGCCCGTTTCGCCAACGCCGTCGCGGCGCTCGCCTGCCGGCCGGCTGACATCACCTGGCGGGCCGGCGTCGATCTTTTGACCTTCGGGGCCAGCAAAAACGGCGCGCTCGCCGCCGAAGCGGTGATCGCTTTCGACGGCGAGGCGCGGTTCTCTGAACTCGAACGGCGGCGTAAACGCGCCGGTCATTTATTGAGCAAAATGCGCTATCTCAGCGCTCAACTGCTGGCCTACCTCGAAGACGATCTGTGGCTCGATCTGGCGCGCCACGCCAACCGCCAAGCGACGCGCTTCGCCGCCGCGGTAAAGACCCATCCCGGCGCCGGGCTCGCTTATCCGGTCGAAGCCAACGAGGTGTTTCTTCGCCTCCCCGAACGCCAACTGCGTCGCATGCAGGACGAGGGTTGCGCCTTCCACCTGTGGCCGGGCGCCCACGATCTCGCCCGCCTGGTCTTCACCCACGCGACGACCGACGCCGAAACGGATGCTCTGATCGCCGCCTTTAAGCGCGCGGCCGCCGCGTGAACCGCGAGCAGCCTTACGCCGGACTCGACCCCGATACGATCCTCGCCGCCGTCGAGTCGCTCGACCTCGTGCCCGACCGCCGCCTGCTGGCGTTGAACAGCTTCGAAAACCGCGTCTGGCAGATCGGCCTCGAAGGCGGCGAACCCCTGGTCGCCAAGTTCTACCGGCCGGGCCGCTGGAGCGACGCGGCGATCATCGAGGAACATGACTTTGCACTGGAACTCGAAGCCGCCGGACTGCCGGTCGTCGCGCCGCTCGCCTTCAATGGCGCCACGCTGCACCATTACGGCGCTTACCGCTTCGCGTTGTTTCCGCGCCGCGGTGGCCACGCGCCGGAACTGTCCGATCCGGAAACCCTGCGCCATCTCGGCCGCGTCCTCGGCCGCTGGCACGCCATTGGCGCAACGCGCCGCTTCCAGCATCGGCCGCGCCTGACCATCGCCGCCTTCGGCCGCGAAGCCCGGAGCGAACTGCAACACTGCCCGTTCCTGCCGCCGCACCTCACCGCTTTGTTCGTCGAGTTAAGTGCCCGGCTGCTCGCCGATGTCGAAGCCGCCTGGCAGCGGGCCGAACCGGTCGCCGAAATCCGCTTGCACGGCGACTGCCACCCCGGCAATATCCTGTGGCGCGACGGAGCGCATTTCGTCGATCTCGACGACACGATGAGCGGTCCGGCAATCCAGGATCTGTGGATGCTGTTGGCCGGCGAGCGCGACGAAATGACGGCCCAGCTCACCGCCCTGCTGGAAGGCTACACCACATTCTTCACCTTCGACCCGCGCCAACTGCACCTGATCGAGGCCCTGCGCAGTCTTAGACTATTGCACTACAACGCGTGGATCGCCCGCCGCTGGCACGACCCCGCCTTCCCGCTGGCCTTCCCGTGGTTCAGCGAACCCCGGCACTTCGAGCAACTGCTCAACCAGATCCGCGAACAAATCGCCGCCTTGCAGGAACCGCCGCTGGAAATCATCCTCTGAACAGTTGACTTTCCGCCTGTTTCAAACGTATGATTCAAACAATTGTTTGAAATGACCGGCGCTGGCCGGCAACTGGCGATGAATCCGACCCGGCAGAAAATCCTCGAAACGGCTGAAATCCTGTTTGCCGACCAGGGTTTCGGGGCGACGTCGCTGCGCCAGATCACCGAGCGGGCCGGGGTGAATCTGGCGGCCGTGAACTATCATTTCGGCTCGCGACTCGAATTGATCCGCGAGGTGCTGAAACGCCGGCTCGATCGGTTGAACGGCGAACGGCGGCGCCGGCTCGCCTCGCTCGAGGCGGCCGGGGCCGCGGACCTCGATGCGGTGCTCGAAGCCCTGATCGAACCCGCCTTGGAACTCAGCCGCGACGAGCGCTTGGGTGGCATGCGCTTCATCCGCTTGATCGCCCGCGCCTATGCCGAAAACGACCGCGAGCTGCACCGTTTTCTGCGCGATCATTACAGCGGCTTGATGAAGCGCTTCGCCGGCGCCCTGGCTGCGGCCCTTCCCGGACTCGACCAGGCCAGCCTGCGCTGGCATCTCGATTTCGTCATCGGCGCCTTAACGTATGCAATGGCCGATTTCGGCGGTCATTTCCGCCATCTGAACCAGATCAGGCTGGAAACCGAGGTCTTGACCCGCCATCTGGTCGATTTTGCCGCCGCCGGCCTGCGCGCCGCGGAAAGCCGCGCCGTGCCGCCGGCCGGCCGCCGCTCCGCTCCGTCCGTTTCCATTTCACTGAGGGCATCGTCATGACACTGTCACTCGCTATCCTGACGCTGGCCGGTATGACCGCGCTGGCTTATCAACAACGCCCGCTGTGGTGGTGGTCCGCGTCCTTTGCGCTGCTTGCGGCGCTCGGCTGGTGGACAGGTGCGGCCGGCTGGCTTTTCGGCCTGCTGGTTTTTGCCGCCGCCCTGACGGCTCTGCTCGCCACCCCGCTCCGCCGCTGGTTGATCTCGCGGCCGCTGCGCGTCTGGTTCCGCGCCGTGCTGCCGCGTTTGTCCAAAACCGAACGCGAGGCCCTGGAAGCCGGCAACACCTGGTGGGACGCTGAACTATTTACCGGCCGGCCCGATTGGCAAAAACTGCTCACCAATCCCAAACCGGCGCTGAGCGCCGAAGAACAGGCGTTTTTGGACGGCCCGGTCGAAGAACTATGCCAGATGGTCGACGACTGGGAGATCACCGAGGAGCGGCGTGATCTGCCGCCCGCTGCCTGGGACTTCATCCGCCGCGAGCGCTTTTTCAGCATGATCATTCCCAAGCGGTACGGCGGCCACGAGTTTTCGGCGCAGGGCAATTCGGCGGTGGTGATGAAGCTCGCCAGCCGCAACTTGACCGCCGCGGTCACCGTGATGGTGCCCAATTCGCTCGGCCCCGGAGAACTGTTGCTGCATTACGGCACCGCGGCGCAGAAGGATCATTATCTGCCCCGCCTGGCGAGCGGCGAGGATATTCCGTGTTTCGCGCTGACCTCGCCGGCCGCCGGCTCCGACGCGGCGTCGATGGTCGATTCGGGCGTGGTCTGCAAAGGCAAATTCGACGGCCAGGAAGTGCTCGGCCTGCGGCTCAACTGGAGCAAGCGCTATATCACGCTGGCCCCGGTGGCGACGGTGGTCGGTTTGGCGTTCAAGGCCTTCGACCCCGATCATCTGCTCGGCGACGAGGAAGATCTCGGCATCACCTGCGCCCTGATCCCGGCCGACCTGCCCGGCGTCGAAACCGGCAAGCGGCATTTCCCGACCGGCGGCGTGTTCATGAACGGCCCGACGCGCGGCAAGAATGTGTTTATCCCGTTGGACTATGTCATCGGCGGGCGGGAGCGCGTCGGTCAGGGGTGGATGATGCTGATGCAAAGCCTGGCCGCCGGGCGCAGCATCTCGTTGCCGGCGCTCGGCGTCGCCGGCGCCAAGATGGCGGCGAAGATGACCGGGGCCTACGCTCGCGTGCGCCGCCAGTTCAAGATGCCGATCGCCTATTTCGAGGGTATCGAGGAAGTGCTGGCGCGCATTGCCGGCAACGCCTACCGGATGGACGCGGCGCGTCTTTTGACGCTGGTCGCGCAGGACAACGGCGCCAAACCCAGCGTTCTGTCGGCGATCCTCAAATACCAGCTCACCGAAGCCAACCGCCAGTGCATCAACGACGCGATGGACGTGCACGGCGGCAAGGGCATCATCATGGGGCCGAACAATTATCTGGCCCACGCCTATCAGGCGATTCCGGTGGCGATCACCGTCGAGGGCGCCAACATCCTCACCCGCTCGATGATCATCTTCGGACAGGGCGTGATCCGCTGTCATCCGTGGCTGCTCGAGGAAATGCAATCGGCGACGAGCGACGATAAGGGCGCCCTGAAGCGCTTCGACCGCGCTTTCTTCGGCCACATCGGCCACGTCACCGGCAACAAAGCCAGAGCCTTCCTGCTCGGTCTGACCAATGGCCGCCTGAGCCGCTCCCCGGTGGGCGGCCCCACCGCCCATTACTACAGAAGACTCAATCATCTGAGCGCGGCATTCAGCTTCGTCTCCGATCTTGTCCTCCTGACGCTTGGCGGGACGTTCAAATTCAAGGAAAAACTATCGGGCCGGTTGGCCGATGTATTGAGCCACCTTTATCTATGCAGCGCCGTGCTCAAGCGCTACGAAGACACCGGACGGCCGGAAGAAGACCTGCCGCTGGTGCGCTGGGCGATGCGCGACAGCCTGTACCTGATCCAGGAACGGCTGGTGGAAATCACCCGCCACCTGCCGGTCAAAGTCCTCGGCCCGCTGGCCCGCTTCATTATCCTGCCGCGCGGCCGGCAGTACGCGCCGCCGTCCGATTATCTCGGCAAGCGCGTGGCGCGGACGCTGATCACGAACAACGCCGGGCGCGACCGGCTGATCGCCGGGGTTTACGACTCGGACAAAGACGACGCGGCCGGCTTGCTGAATCAGGCGTTCAACGCGGCGCTCGAAGCCGCGCCCTACGAACGGTTGCTTAAAAACGCCTACCGCGAAGTGGTCAATTTCTACAACTGCGGCGAACTGACCGGCAAGGCGGTGGCCGAACAGATCCTCAGCCCGGAACAGGCGGCGGTGATCTGCCGCGCCCAGGATCTGACCCGCAAGGTGATCATGGTCGATGAATTCGACTGGCCGCCCCGTTCCACCGAAACCGCCGCCAAAGCCCGCGCGGCGTAACGGCGTAAAGGAAAACATTCTATGTCTCAACCCATCATTCGCCAAGCGGCGGTCCTCGGTGCCGGCGTCATGGGGGCGCAGATCGCCGCCCACCTGGTCAACGCCGGCATCCCGGCGATCCTGTTCGAACTGCCGGCCAAGGAAGGCGACCCGAACGGCCTGGTCAACCAGGCCATCGCCCGGCTGAACAAACTCAAACCGGCACCGCTCGGCGCACCGTACGTCGCCACCGCGATCAAGGCGGCGAATTATCAGGACGATCTGACCGAACTTGCCGGCTGCGATCTCGTCATCGAGGCGATCGCCGAACGGCTGGACTGGAAAAAAGATCTGTACGCTAAAATCGCACCGCACCTGCACCCCGCGGCGATCGTCGCCAGCAACACGTCGGGCCTCAGCATTACGGCGCTGGCCGAAGTCTTGCCCGCCGAGCACCGCCCTCGTTTTCTCGGCGTGCACTTTTTCAACCCACCGCGCTATATGCACCTGGTGGAACTGGTCCCGCACGCCGGCACCGACCGCGGCGTGCTCGACCGCATGGAAACGCTGCTGACGACGGCGATCGGCAAGGGCGTGGTGCGTGCCAACGATACCCCGAACTTCATCGGTAACCGGATCGGCGTCTTCTCGATGCTGGCGACCATGCACCATACTCGGGCCTTCGAACTGGGCTTCGACGTCGTCGACGCGCTGACCGGCCCCCTACTCGGCCGTCCGAAAAGCGCCACTTACCGTACCGCCGACGTCGTCGGCCTCGATACGATGAACCACGTGATCGGCACGATGCGCGAACAACTCGCCGGCGACCCGTGGCACCGGCACTTCGCCGCTCCCGAATGGTTGGCCATGCTGATCGAACGCGGCGCTCTAGGCCAGAAGACCGGCGCCGGATTTTTCCGCAAAAAAGGCAAGGTCATCGAAGTGATCGACCCGGCCGCCGGCGGCTACCGGCCGGCCGAAGCGACAGCCGCACCGGAAGTCATCGCGATTCTAAAAGAGAAAGACACCGCCAAGAAGTTCGCCGCGCTCCGTCATGCCGAGCACCCGCAAGCCCGCTTCTTGTGGGCCATGTTCCGCGATCTGTTTCACTATACCGCCTATCACCTCGAGGCGATCGCCGGCAGCGCCCGTGAAGTCGATCTGGCGATGCGCTGGGGTTACGGCTGGCGCCATGGGCCATTGGAAACCTGGCAGGCCGCCGGCTGGCGGCCGGTCGCGGAGTGGATCGGCGAAGAGATCGCCGCCGGTCAAGCGATGAGCGATGCACCGCTGCCGGAGTGGGTGCACGACGGCCGCGATGGCGTCCATGACGACAACGGTTCGTGGTCGCCCGCGGCGCAGAAAATGTCGCCGCGGCCGGCCCTGCCGGTGTACCGCCGCCAGCTTTGGCCCGCGCTTTTGATCGGCGAAAGCCGAACGCCCGCAACGACGATTCACGAGGACGATGCAGCGCGCCTGTGGCGCCACGATAAAGACGTTGCGATCTTGACCTTCAAAACCAAGATGCATGCCATCAATGACGGTATTGTCAAGGCCTTGAACCACGCCGTCGAATACGCCGAAAACGAATGCGCCGGCCTGGTGATCTGGCAGGACAGCGAACCGTTTTGTGTCGGCGCCGACCTGTCCGGCGTCGGCCGCTTGCTCGCCGCCGGCAACACCGCCGAAGTCGAAACACTGGTGGCGGCCTACCAGCAGGCCGTGATGCGCGTTAAATACGCTAAAGTGCCGGTCGTCGCCGCGGTGCGCGGCATGGCGCTCGGCGGCGGTTGCGAGTTGGCCATGCACGCCGCCCGCATCGTCGCCGCCTTCGAATCGTATTTCGGCCTGGTCGAAGTCGGCGCCGGTCTGCTGCCGGGCGGCGGCGGGTTGAAAGAACTGGCCTTGCGCGCCGCACGTTCGACGCTGGCCGGCGATCGTTTCCCGCTGTTGCAGAAATACTTCGAGCAGGTGGCAATGGGCAAAGTCGCAGGCAGCGCCCTCGAAGCCCGCGAGATGGGTTATCTGAAAGACGCCGATCCGATCGTGATGAACGGCGATGAAATCCTCCACGTCGCGATCGCTCAAGTGCGCGCCCTGCACGAGGCTGGCTACCGGCCGCCGCTCAGCCGCCCGTTCCCGGTGGCCGGCGACGTCGGCATCGCCACTCTGGAAATGATGCTCGTCAACCTTCATGAAGGCCGCTTCATCTCCGACCACGACCGCGAGATCGGCCGGCGCATCGCCACCGTCATCGCCGGCGGCGCAATCGACCGCGACAGCGAAGTGGACGAGAACTGGCTGCTCAATCTTGAACGCGAACATTTCATCGCCCTCGCCGCGCTACCCAAAACGCAGGAGCGGATCGAACATCTGCTCAAAACCGGCAAACCGTTGAGGAATTGACCCCATGTCCGACGCCTATATCGTTTCCGCTGTCCGCACGCCGGTCGGCAAAGCCCATCGCGGATATTTCCGTAACACCCGGCCCGATGATCTGCTCGCCCACGTATTGCGTGCGACGCTGGCCAAGGTTCCGGAAATCGAAGCAGAACGCGTCGCGGACGTGATCGTCGGCTGTGCGATGCCCGAGGCCGAACAGGGCATGAACGTCGCGCGTATCGGCGTGCTGCTCGCCGACCTGCCCGACCGCGTGCCGGCGATGACCGTCAATCGCTTTTGTTCATCCGGCCTGCAAACCGTGGCGCTGGCCGCCGACCGCATCCGGCTCGGCGAAGCCGACGTGATCATCGCCGGCGGCACCGAATCGATGACCATGGTACCGATGATGGGTCACAAAGTGGCGATGAATCCGGCAGTGTTTCAGGACGACCACGTCGCGATCGCCTATGGCATGGGCATCACCGCCGAAAACGTCGCGGCCCAATGGAAAGTGTCGCGCGAAGACCAGGATGCGTTTGCGCTGCGCAGCCATCGCACCGCATTGGCCGCGATCGACGGTCCGGGTTATCCCGAAATCGCACCGTACACCGTGCGCGCCCATGTGCCGGATACCGCAAGCGGCACAGTGCGTCTTATCGAACGGACGATCGATACCGACGAAGGCCCGCGCCGCGACACCACCGCCGAGGCGCTCGCCAAACTGCGGCCGGTGTTTCACGCCCAAGGCACGGTGACCGCCGGCAACAGCTCACAGATGAGCGACGGCGCCGGCGCCCTGGTACTGGTCAGCGAGCAAGTGCTGAAGGAGACCGGTCTCGAACCGCTCGCCGTCTTCCGCGGTTTCGCCGTCGCCGGCGTGCCGCCGGAAATCATGGGCATCGGTCCGATCGAAGCCATACCCAGGGTGCTAAAACAAACCGGCATCGCCAAGGATCAAATCGACTGGATCGAACTCAACGAAGCGTTCGCCGCGCAGTCGCTCGCCGTCATTCGCGACCTCGAACTCGATCCCGAAAAAGTCAACCCCAAAGGCGGCGCCATCGCCCTCGGACACCCGCTCGGCGCCAGCGGTGCGATCCTGAGCGCCAAATTGATCCACGGCCTGAAACAGACCGGCGGCAAATACGGCATGGTCACCATGTGCATCGGCACCGGCATGGGCGCCGCAGGTATTTTCGAAATCCTGTAACCCTAGCAGGCTGTTGAAAAACAGCCTGCTAATTAGGAAATTCGACAAGTGCTGGATGTGACTAACCCGTACGATATGCCCTTAACTTCGCCAACGCCGCGGTGCGGGATTTAACGCTGAGTTTCGCGTAAATGTGCTCCAGGTGCTTCTTGACGGTGGGGACACTGATGAACAGCGTTTTTGCAATCTCATGGTTGGATTTGCCTTGCCCGATCTCGTCTATGATCTGACACTCGCGCGCAGTCAAATTAAATTCGTCAGTAGGGTATGGATCACTCATGTGCAGTCGGCACAAGCGGGCGAGGCGGGTGTACGACTTGGCATTGCGCCACGCCTGGGCGATATGGGGCCGCACCCAGTTAAGCACTTGCCGGTCGCGCTCGGTGAACGAGCGGCTGCCGCGGCCGACCCCGATGCCGATCACTACCGCCCCGGGAGGGCCGAGCAGAATGCCCATGTGGTCTTCATACCCCATCTCCCGGTAGAGTTCGTTGTAGAGCGCCGTGCGTTGGAACCGTCGCGCGGACATGAAATCGGAAATGGCGCCGGCCGAAGGATCTCCGCTGACCGAGTAATGTTGAAGCTTGGGGTGTTCGTGCATGTGCCGGAGAAACAACCGGCTCTGTTCCTCGTGGCGCGCCAGCCGCGGCCAGGCGACAAACCAGCCGGCACCGGCGGCAACGCGCAGATAGTTGAAAATCACCTGATCGGCGGCGATCAGGCGAGGCAGCTCACGGACGATCCGCTCGGAGAGTGCAGTGGTATCGCGGCAGGCATAGATGCCTTGCAAAAACTCCCCGAGCCCCTCCTCACTCAGAAAAGATGTTCTCATTACGAACCAGGCATCGTTCCTTGGAGACGACAAAATACGCCTTTCGGCTGATGGACACAACCCTTTTTTTTGATAATCTTGGGCCCTTCGCTGCTGCCCAGGGGAAGAGGCTCATGAACCACTGGTTGTCCGCCCGCTTTTCCACTCTCGTCCCAGCCGCCTTCCTTGCACTCGTTTCACTTCCGGAGCTTCCGGCTCACGCCCAGGGCGCTTCCATGTGCGCCGCCGATGGCACGCCGCTGGAAGTGAAAATTCCTGCGCCGACGGGGGCGGTGGGCTTCGGCGAACAGATCGCACTCAGCGGCGATACGCTGGCGATCAGCGCCCCGGGAGAGTCCGTCTCCGGTTTCGGCTTCGCCGGGGCGGTTTACGTGTACCGCCATACCGCCGGCGCGTGGTCGCTGGAACAGCGGCTGCCGGCGCCGGAACCGGATAGTCTCAACAACTTCGGCCGCGCGATCGATCTCGAGGGCGATCATCTGATCATCGGCGATCCTCTCCGCGACGACGGACCAACGAAATTGACCGCCGGGGCGGTGCATTTTTATCGGCGCGATTCGGGAACATGGTCGCGCATCAACGTGTTTGCGGGAGCGGTCGGCAACGACCTTCTCGGCACCTCAGTTGCCATCGATGTCTCCGTCCCGAACAATTCGCCGTCGGGCGATCCGCTGTTTACCGCCGTAGCGGGGGCGCCGAATTACGATTTCGGAGAGGCTCAAAACAGGACTTTCGGCGCCGCTTTTGTGTTTGAACTCGGGCCGTCCGGGGCGTGGGCGCCGACGCTGACGCTGTGCCGCACGCCCGAGGCCGACAATTGGTGCTTAGCCGACCCGACACCGCTCATGGGGGAGAGATGGGGTCAGGAAGTCGCCCTGGGCGGCGATTTTCTGCTGGCCGGCTCGACTGCATTCGCCCCGGGCATCGGCAACGGCGGCGGCATTCGGCCCATGCGCCGCGCGAATAGTACCCCCACGTTTTTCGTCTGGGCCTCGGACGGCATCTTCGCCGCCCCACAGCCGCAGCAAGGGGAACGCTTCGGCGGCAACGTGGCGTTGTCGCGCGGCGGAACGCTGGTCGTGGGACGCGACTCGGATTGGGTGGGTACCACCTCGCGCGTCCACATTTACAAGGCCGTGATTCCGGGTTTCGGATTCCAGCAGGTGCTGGACCGCGGTGCCGGCGAAAACACCTTCGGCACCGGAGTGGCGGTGATCGACACCGGCGGGCTGATCGCGGTGGGCACCGACAACCCGGCGGCAGGGACGATGGGCGGCGGCCTGGTCGATTTGCTGTTGCGCTCCCAGGGCAGTTGGGTTACGGCAGCGACGATGACCGCCAGTGACGGTTTCAGCGGTGATAAGTTGGGGGCCGCTGTCGCGGTCAGCGAGCAAATCGTCGCCGCCGGCGCACCCGGGGCTGGCGCAGTCTATGTGTTCGGCCAATGCGAATTCGTTTTCGAGAGCGATTTCGAGCGCTGACAGGCCTGGCCGTCGCCACGGCTGATCCGGCACGATCCAGAAGCTCTCGTCCGCAACCGGAACGGCGGAATCTGACCGGTTTCGGCATCGGCTCGTTCAGGAAGCGGCCAATCGAGGACAGCGGCCAATCGAGGACAGTCACGATAAGCCGATCGAGCGGCCAATCGAGGACAGTCATGATAGCGGCCAATCGAGCGGCCAATCGAGGACAGTCACGATAAGCCGATCGAGCAAGCCGATCGAGGACAGTCACGATAATTCAGACAACGCCCCACCAGGCAGTTCATCGGGCCTGCCTCGGATACTGATCGGTATCTTTTTAATAATCCGGGTCACTGCTGTCCCATAAACT
>JRYH01000439.1_pt1 | contig 28972 bp, 29 predicted proteins | sample 235351 | NCBI WGS metagenome assembly JRYH01 (sample SAMN03074221, study PRJNA261480) | activated sludge metagenome | biome: Wastewater Treatment Plant; feature: Wastewater; material: Activated sludge; isolation source: activated biomass of a wastewater treatment plant treating wastewater... ...
GCGGCGGGTGGTGGCACCGGAGGCGCACGCGCAGCGGTCGATCACAAGGCGCTTCATACGGAATCCGATCGAGACTCGGGCGAGGCGGAGGCGCAAGCCGATGGGGCGGCCGGGAAACGAAGGTCCGCGGGNNGCATGACCAGGCGGTCGATGCCCAGGCCCATGCCGCCCGCGGGGGGCATGCCGACCTTGAGCGCGCGGATGAAGTCCTCGTCGAAGGTGCGGAAGGTCGATTCCTCGTCGTCCAGGCCCGCGAGTTGCTCGCGGAACTTGGCCGACTGCACATCGGGGTCGTTGAGCTCGGTGTAGTGCGGCGCGACCTCCATGCCCCCGATGAACAGGTCGGCCCGGTCGGCGACGCCCGGGTCGGCCCGGTTGGGGCGGGTCAGGGGGCTCAGGGCGCTGGGGTAGTGCGTGATGAAGGTGGGGCGGGCGGGGTCGAGCGTGGGCTCGGCGGCCTCCTCGAAGAGCTCGTTGACGACGAGGATCGTGTCCAGCTCGACGCCCTTCTCGTCGCGGATCTTGAGGTGCCGCTTCTGCGCCTCGGCGCGCACGCGGGCCGCGTCGTTCATCGGGAAGCCCAGGGCTCGCTCGAACAGGTCGGCGTACCGCACGCGTTCGAAGGGGCGGGCGTAGTCGATCGCGAGCTCGCCGAACGGGAGCGAAAGACCCTCGACGCCCTGGGCCGCCGCGGCGACGCGGGCGAGCTCGCGGACGAGCCCCTCGGTGATCGCCATGACCGATTCCATGTCGCCGTAGGCCTCGTACAGCTCGAGCATGGTGAACTCGGGGTTGTGNNNNGCGGAAGTTGCGGTTGATCTCGTAGACGCGGCGCATGCCGCCGACGAGCAGCCGCTTGAGGTAGAGCTCGGGCGCGATGCGGAGGAACAGGTCGATGTCGAGCGCGTTCATGTGGGTGGAGAACGGTCGCGCGGCCGCCCCGCCGGCCCGGGCCTGGAGCATCGGGGTCTCGACCTCCATGAACCCGAGCCCGTCGAGGTGGCGCCTCGCGGCGGAGACGAGGGCGGAGCGGAGGCGGAAGACGCGCATCGACTCGGGCGTGGCCCAGAGGTCGAGGTACCGCTGGCGGTAGCGCGTCTCGACATCGTGCAGACCCGCGTGCTTCTCGGGCGGGGGGACGAGGCACTTGCCCATCGGCGCCAGGTCGGCCGCCCAGACGGTCACCTCGCCCGACTTGGTCTTCATCAGCGGGCCCTCGGCGACGACGACATCGCCCAGGTCGGTCGCCTTCGCGACCGCGAAGCCCGCCTCGGCGCAGTCGCGCTGGCTCACGGCGACCTGGAACGACTCCAGAGAGTCGTCGCGGAGGTTCAGCCAGACGAGCTTGCCGTTGTCCCGGTGGAGCACCACACGCCCCGCGACGCGGACGCGCGGACGGTCGTCCACCGCCGGCGGGAGCGCGGCGGCGGCGAGGCCCGGGGCGTCCTTCTTCGCCTGCTTGCGGGCGGCCTCGGCGGCCTGGTGGGCCTCATCGGCGGCGGGGTCGTAGGCGGCGAGGGCCTCGGCGAGGCTCAGCACGCCGTCGCGGCGCTCCCCGTAGGGATTCAGCCCGAGCGCCTCGACCTTGGCGCGGTTGTCCCGGCGCTGCTGCTCGAGGTGGTGGATGTCCTGGACGCCGGCGGTCTGGTCTTCCTGGCTCACGCGGCGATGGTAAGCCCCGCGGGGCTCACGCGCCGGGCTTGCCGTTGATCGTCATCTCCGCGATCCGCTTGCTCATCTCGACATCGCAGAGCGGGCGGGTGCCGCCCGAGTCGGCGATCAGGTCGCTCAAGCGCACGCCCTTGAACGCCTCGATGAACTGCCGGGCGGCCTGGTCCACGCAGCGGTGCAGGGCGCACAGGTTCATCCCGTGGTTCGGCAGCCCGAGCGGGCACGACTCGATCGGCTCGACCGGGTCGATCGCGTTGACGACATCGAGCAGCGAGATCTCCGCCGCCGGGCGCGACAGGCGGTAGCCCCCCCCCACGCCCCGCCGCCCCGTGATCAGGTCGGCCTGCGCGAGCGACTGCAGCACCTTGGCGAGGTAGTTGGGCGGGACGAGCGTCTGCTCGGCCAACCTCGGGGTCGGCGTGAGCTCGTCCGGGGCGTACGCGAGGCATGCCATCGCACGAAGGGCGTATTCGGTCGTCTGTGACAGCATTCCGTTTCCTTCCCGCCGGGCCCCCGGGTCGGCGCTTCGATGCGGCCGCACTCCCGTCCCCGATGCTCAGAATATAAGCCTGAGCATATCCGCTATCGAGCCGAAATATCAGAATTCTCCACCAATACCGAACGCGGGGCGATCCGGGATCAGCGGGGTGCGCCGAAGGCCTCGTCCATCTTCGCCCGCACCGAAGCCGAGGCCCCCTCGACGGGGACGGTCTCGAGGAGGTTCTCGACGACCCGGTCGACGGTGATCTGGTCGGCCTCGGCGTTGAAGTTGAGCAGCAGGCGGTGGCGCAGGACGGGGCGGGCGACCTCGCGGACATGCTCGGGGGTGACATGGGTCGCCCCGCCGAGCAGGGCGCGTGCCTTGGCGCCCTGCACGAGGTACTCGCTGGCCCGGGGCCCGGCGCCCCAGGAGACATACTCGCGGACCATGGGGGGGACCTCCTCGCCCTCGGCGGCGCGCGTCGCGCGCACCAGGCGGAGCGCGTACCGCATCACATGCTCGGCGACGGGCATGTGCCGCACCGCGGCGGCGACGCGGTCGATGTCCTCGGCGTGGATGACACGCGCGATCTCGACCTCGCCCTTGTGGGCGCTGCGTCGCATCACCTCGAGCTCCTCCTCCGCGGTGGGGTAGCGGATGAGGATCTGGAACATGAACCGGTCGAGCTGGGCCTCGGGCAGGGGGTAGGTCCCCTCCTGCTCGAGCGGGTTCTGCGTCGCGAGCACGAAGAACGGGCTCGGGAGCACATGACGCACCCCGCCCGCCGTCACCTGCCGCTCCTGCATCGACTCGAGCAGGGCGGCCTGGGTCTTGGGGGGCGTGCGGTTGATCTCGTCGGCGAGGATCACATTCGCGAAGATCGGCCCGCGGACGAACCGGAGCTCGCGGTGCCCCGTCGTCCGGTCCTCCTCGATGACCTCCGTCCCCGTGATGTCGCTGGGCATCAGGTCGGGGGTGAACTGGATGCGGCTGAAGTCCAGGCTCATCGCCCGCGCGATCGTCGAGATCAGCAGCGTCTTGGCCAGCCCCGGCACGCCGACCACCAGCGCGTGCCCCCGGCAAAAGATGGCGGTGAGGATCTGCTCGACCACCTCGTCCTGCCCCACGATCACCTTGGCGATCTCGGTCCGGAGGGACCGGTAGGTCGAGCGCACATGCTCGAGCGTTGCCTCGGCCTGCTCCGCGCTCCCGTTCTGCTCGCTCATCGTCGCTCCCGTCTGCCCGTCTTCTGGAGAGAGGCCTGCCCCCGCCGACTGCCCGCCGACTGATGGTACCGCCCGCCCACGCGCCGGGGGCCCCGGAGGCAGACACCTAGCATCGCCGATGAGAATCAACCTCGCCCGGGCGTTTGAGGGCTTTTCCGAGCACTGGTCGCCCCGGATTGCCGCGGACCTCAACGGGCAGCAGGTCAAGCTCGTCAAGTTCCGGGGCGAGTTCGTCTGGCACAAACACGACGACGCGGACGAGCTCTTCCTCGTCCACCGGGGCTCGTTCGTGATGGAGTTCCGCGACCGCAGGGTCGCGCTCAGCGCGGGGGAGATGATCGTCGTCCCGCGGGGCGTCGAGCACCGCCCCGTCGCCGAGAACGAGGTCGAGTGCCTCCTCTTCGAGCCCGCGGGGACGCTCAACACCGGTGACGCGGCCGACGCACGCACCGTGACCGAGCCCGGGCGCATCGCCCCCACCGGCGACTGACGCGGGCCTCCGTTCGGGCCGATTCCGAGCAAGCCGGGGGGTGCGCGACACGATCCGCAAGAAAAAATGCGGCCGCGTGGGGTCTCGTCACGCGGCCGCGCGGCGAGCGCGGCGGGAGACGCCGGCTCGCGAGGGGATGGTCTGTCGGTCGGGTGCTCGCCGGGGCGCCCGCTTCGCTTCTTGGGCCTCCGCCGGCGCGGGTTTCACCGGTTCCTACCGGCGCCCCGCGCCCCGGGTTGCGGTCACTCCTGCGGCTTCTCGCCCTCGATCGAATCGTCGAGCTTCTTCAGCAGCCGCTCGAACATCGACTCGAGCTTCTGCCACCGCTTCTCCAGATCGGCCATCCGCGATTCCATCTCCGCCTCGAACGCCTCGAGCCGGCCGGCCCGCTCGGCCTCGATGGCGCGGCTCTGCTCGTCCGCCTGCGGGGCCCGGAGCAGCCTGCCCTGGTCGTCGAACCACCCCAGCGCCCGGGGAACCTCGCGGCCCCGCATCTCGAGTTGCCGGATCGCGCGCTCGATCTCGCGCTTCGCGGCCTCCATGTCCCCGCTCTGCGCGTGCTTCTCGACCATCTCCTGGAGCTGCCTGCGGGCCGCCTCGAGCGCGTCCTTCGCCGTGTCGAGCTGCTGCTGCCCGCCCAACGCCTGGGGGAACGACCAGCCGAACGGGCCGCCCTCCCGCTCGATCGTGATTGTCTCGCCGCTCGACAGCGCGTCCGCGTCGTACCCGGCGAGCTCGACCGCGATCGAAACAGGCTTGGCCTGCCGCATCACCGTCAGCTTCAGCGTGTCGCCCGGCTTGCTCTTCATCAGCACGCCGTGCAGCTCGCCCGGCTCGTCGACCTCGTCCCCGTTGATCGCCGTGACGATGTCCCAGCGTTCGAGCCCGGCCCTGGCCGCCGGCAGGTTCTCGAGCACGCGCTCGATGAGGATCGCGTGCTCGTCCACCCCCAGTTGGGCCTGGAGCGCCTCGCCCGGCGTGCCGAGGATGACGCCCAGCATCACGGGCGGGCGCTCGGCCTCGACCATCATGGCGCTCGGCGCCTCGCCGCCGAACGACCAGAACCGGCTGCCGGGCGAGGCCACCGCGGGCGCTTCCCCCGGCGGGGTCGCGATGACGATCGACTTGACCTCGTTCCCGTCGTCGTCGAGCAGGATCACCCGGCGGCCCTCGCGGCGGATGTGGTCGGGCGCGACCCGCATGCCGTTGATCTTCGCCTCGATCTGATCGCCCCGGATGACGATCTCGTACCGCTCGTCCCCGTCCGTCGTGGAGGCATAGGTCGTCGCCCAGGCCGCCTCGGCCCCCTTCTCGGCGCTCTTCTCGGGCCCGGCCCACGCGACGCTCGCCAGCGACCCCGCCGCGAGGGCGAGGCCGATCTTCCAGTGATTGCGGGTCATGATGACAACCTCCTTGCACGCCTCTCCGCGGCGCCGAACTCCGGCCGCTCGCGATCCCGGGCGTGCCCGTCCACTCGGATGCGCCGGGGGGCGGGGCCCGTCGCCGGTTCGTCGCGGCGCGGGCGCTTTCCCACATCCCGGTCAGTACGACACGCGCGTCGCCCGGGGGGTCTCCTCCGGGAGCAGCGCCGCCTTCCCGAACTCGTCGCGCCCCAGGCGGTACAGCCGCTCGGGCGAGACCAGCTCGCGCTCGACGATCTGACGCAGGTAGACCACCTCGAGCCCCTCGCCCGCGGGGCGCGTCTCGAGCACCACCCGCTCGGGCACCTGCCCCAGCACACGCCCGGCACGCTTGCCCTCGTCCAGGTAGCGCGCGAGCGCGCCGTCGAAGCCCATGTCGGCGATCTCAGACGAAGGCCCAAGCCCCGCGGTCGGCCCGGCGGGGCCCCGGCCCGTCGGCGCGGGAAGCCCGGTGAACCAGACCAGCAGCACCGCGGCGGCGGCGGCCCACCCGCCCCACGCCCGGACCGACGCCATCCGACGCTCGAAACGCTCCGCGGGCGTCATCAGTTCGCCCTCGGGAATCTCGACACGCTCGGCGAGCGCCCCGACCTCATCGACCAGCCCGCTCAGCGCCTCGTGCTGCCGCTGCGTCTCGGTGAGCTCGCCCCAGACCGCGGGGTCCGCCTCGGCGAGGGTGCGCAGCGCGTGCCAGTCCGACTCGCCGGCCTCGCCGTCGATCACCCGGCTGATCAGCATGTCGCGGCGGTCCTTCATCTCTGCCGACTCCGAATGCTCGCCCATCGCACACCTCCCGAGGCCACAAGGGCCGAAACCACAAAGGCCCAGCCCGTCAGGCCCCCGACGCGACGCCCGCGGCGTTCTCGACCCCCGACGACGCGGCCTGCGCCGCCAGCTCGCGGAGCATCCGACGCCCCCGCGCGATCCTCGTCTCCACCGTCGTCTCGGGCAGATCCAGCACCTCGCCGATCTGCCGGTAACTCATCCCGCGGACGCACCGCAGCAGCAACGGCTCGCGGTACCCGTCCGGCAGCGAGCGGGCCAGGTCCATCAGGCGGCGGGCCTCGTCCCGCTGCGTCGCCTCCGCCCCCGCGGGGGTCGCCCCGTCCCCCTCCGCCTGCTCGCGGACCAGCCGAAGCCCGCGCCGGGCCCGCTTCACATCCCGCCCCGCGGCGCGGGCGGCGTTGATCGCGACCGTCCGCAGCCAGGGCTTCACCGCCGCGGGGTCCCGCAGGTCCCCGATCTTGCGGACCACGGCGACCGCGACGGTCTGCAACAGGTCGTCAAGATCCGCCTCGCGCGGCTTGTGCGCGAGCAGGATCGCCGCCACCCACCGCCGGTGCTCACGCCACACCCGGCGGACCTCCGGCGCACTGAACAACACCTCGCCGTCCTCGGGCGGCTCCGTGATCGTCAACCCCGGGTTGGTTCGGCCGGCATGAGCCGGGTTCTGTTCGCCCATCGGGGGCCCCTCGTCCTCACCGGGATGCGCCGGAACGCCCGGCCCGTCACATTCCCGGCGCTTCACCCGCCGACGCCCATCCCGCTCCGGGCGTCGTCCGCCCGATCTATCGTCCGAACACGATGGACGAGCCCGCGCCGATCACCGTCCGCCCCGCGAGGGCCCACCCGGCGGAGATGACCCTGGGGGAGCACCTCGAGGACCTCCGCCGGCGGCTCATCCTGGCGCTGCTGGGGGTGCTCCCCATCTTCATCGCCTCCCTGGCGTTCGGAAGGCCCACGCTCGCCTTTCTGATCGAGCCCCTGCGGGACGAGCTGCGGGCGGCCTCGCAGCCCTCGGGCCTGCTCGCCACCGGGCCGTTCGAGACCTTCGCGGTCTACCTCCAGATCTCCTTCATCGCGACGGTGCTGCTGGGCAGCCCCTGGCTGCTCTACCAGTTGTGGATGTTCATCGCTCCGGGTCTGTACACCAAGGAGCGCCGGTTTGTTCACATCCTCGTGCCCCTGAGCACCATCCTCACGCTCACCAGCGCCGCGTTCCTCTACCTCGTCGTCCTCCCGGTCATCCTCGCGTTCTTCATCAGCTTCGGCACCCAGCTGGGGCAGAGCACCACCCCCACCGTCGAGCCCCCGCCCGGAATGGTCTTCCCCGAGGTCCCCGTGCTCGAGGGCGACCCGCCCGACCCCACGCCGGGACAGCTCTGGGTCAACACCGACACGATGCAGTTCCGCACCGCGATCCCGACACGCAGCGGCGAGCTCGCCGTCATCGGGGCCGAGCTCGTCGCGGGCGCGGGCATCACCCAGCAGTACCGCGTCAGCGAGTATGTCAAGACGCTGCTCAACCTCGCCCTCGCCTTCGGCATCGGGTTCCAGACGCCCGTCGTCGTGCTGCTGCTGGGGTGGGCCGGCATCGTCGATCGGGCCTGGCTCTCCCGGTACCGCAAGCAGGCGGTCGCGATCTGCACCGTCGCGGGAGCCGTGCTCACGCCGGCCGACCCGCTCTCGATGATCCTGCTGGCGATCCCGCTCTACGCCCTGTTCGAACTGGGGATGGTGCTGCTGGTCGTCTTCCCCGCCTCGCACACGAAGAAGGAGCCCGCCGACGCGGGCGACGACGAACCCCCCGCCAGCCCCCAGACCGACGGGGACGCCCCGTGACGCCCGCGGGCACACCCCACGACGAGGCGATGATGCGCCGGGCCCTATCACTGGCGGACGAGGCGGCCTCGATCGGGGAGGTGCCCGTCGGCGCGGTGGTCTGGGAGACCGAATCGGGCCGCGTGCTGGCCGAGGCCTTCAACCGCCGCGAGTCGGACAAGGACCCCAGCGCCCACGCCGAGTTCATCGCCGTCCGATCGGCCTGCCGGGCGATCGGGGACTGGCGCCTCAACCACTGCTCCCTGGCGGTGACGCTCGAACCTTGCCCGATGTGCGCGGGGCTCCTCGTCAACGCCCGAGTGGGCCGCGTCGTCTACGGCGCCGACGACCCCAAGGCGGGGGCCGTGCGCACGCTCTTCGCCCTGCTCACCGACCCACGGCTCAACCACGCCTGCGAGGTCCACGCCGGGATGCTCGCCGACGAGAGCGCCGAGAGGCTCCGCGCCTTCTTCCGGCGCCTGCGGGCCTAGGCGGCCCCCTCTACCGTTCGGGCGATGCCCGAATTGCCCGAGGTCGAGAGCGTGCGGCGGTCGCTCGAGCCGCCCCTGACGGGCCGGGGCGTCGCCCGGGTCGAGTGCCGGCGGCGGGATGTCGTCGTCGCGCCGGGTGACCCCCCGGGCGGTTTCTCGCGGCACCGCGGTGCCGCCCGCCCCGTCCCGATCGGGCCCGGCATGCTCCTCGAGGGCCGGACGATCCGTGGGCTCGACCGCCGCGGCAAGCAGCTCGCCCTGCTCACCGACTTGGGGCCCGCGCTCATCGTGCACCTCGGCATGACGGGCCGGCTCGAACACGCCACGGGCGGCGAGGACCCGCCCCACACCCACCTGGTCTGGGTCCTCGACGACGGGTCGCGGCTCCGCTTCGCCGACCCCCGCCGGTTCGGGCTGGTCCGGATCGCGCCGGCCGGCCCCGCCCCGGTCTGGGCCGAGCTGGGGCCCGACGCCCTGACCATCGGGGCGAGGACCCTGCACGGGGCCGTGTGCCGTTCCCGGCGGGCGATCAAGGCGATCCTGCTCGACCAGGCCGTGCTGGCGGGGGTCGGGAACATCTACGCCGACGAGGCCCTGCACGCCTCGGGGCTGCACCCGGCACGGCCCGGCGCCTCGCTCGGCGCGGCGAAGACCGGGCGGCTGGCCCGCGAGATCCGCGGGGTGCTGGGGAGGGCGATCCGGGCGGGGGGGTCGACCGTCCGCGACTACCGGGACGGGGCGGGGCGGCCCGGGTCGTTCCAGCAGCGACACCGGGTGTATGGGCGGGGCGGGCTGGCCTGTGGGTCGTGCGGGAGCGTGCTCGAGCAAGGCACGATCGCGCAGCGAACCACGGTGTGGTGCCCCCGGTGCCAGCCGCCGGGCTGACGGTCGCCGGGGCCCAGCACGGGCGGGAGAAGCAAGGTCATCCACAAATCCGCGGGACCTCCGGGAACGGCTCAAGTCCGAGGCGGGGTCCCGGGGAGGGAATGTACTTCAAGATGAAAGAACTGTGGTGATGACCGGAGAGAGGGCTGTCGAGATGTGAACGACCGCGGCGATGTTCGCGTAAGGCATTTCACAACAAGCACTTGCAGAACACGGCCCCCGGGGGAAACCTGGCGCTTGGCGCTCGATTGCGCGCGCCATCGGGCGCGAGCGGCGAGGCGGGGCGGGGGCTGGGGGGGCGGCATCGTCCGGCGGGCGCCGCGGAGCGCGCGCCGGCGCGCGCTTGTGCACCGGTTATTCACAAGACCTGTCGATTAGGCGAGGGTCGCGCGAAGGAGGTCGGACTCGAGCGACCGGACGGTCGCGTCGAACTTCTCGTCCTGCTTCCGTTTGGATTTGACGGTCTTGACGGCGTGGATGACCGTGGTGTGGTCTCGCCCCCCGAACTGGGCCCCGATCTCTTCCAAGGAGAGGCGTGTGTTGTGCCGGGCGAGGTACATGCAGACCTGCCGGGGCAGGCTGATGGACTGGTGACGCCGCTTGCCGAGGATGTCGATGCGCTTGACATCGAAGAACCCGCAGACGACGCGGATGATGTCCTCGATCGTGGGCTGGGGCCGGGCGGCGTCGGGCTCTTCGCCCAGAACCTCCTGGGCGAGGCGGCGGTCGATCGGGCGGCCCTCGACGATCGCGCGGTGCTGGACACGGGTGATCGTGCCCTCGAGTTCACGGATGTTGGTGTTGCAGCGCGCGGCGATGTACTCGGCGCAGTCGCGTTCCAGGCTGATGCCGCGGAGACGGGCCTTGGTCAGGAGGATGGCGACGCGGGTCTCGTAGGTCGGGCGTTCGACCTCGGTGACGAGCCCGGAGCGGAACCGGGAGACGAGGCGTTTTTCGAGGTGGGGGATCTGCTCGGGTGGGGCGTCGGAGGAGAGGATGATCTGCTTGCGCTGCTGGTGGAGGCTGTTGAAGGTGTGGAAGAACTCCTCCTGGGAGCGTTCGCGTTTGGTGAGGAAGTGGATGTCGTCGATCACGAGGACATCCACTTCCCGGAACCGGTGGCGGAATCCGTCCATCTCGTTGTTCTGCACCGCCTGCATGAACGCGTTGATGAACCCGTCGCAGGAGACATAAAAGAGCGTTGCGTCGGGCCGCTCCTCGCGGACGCGGAGACAGATCGCCTGGAGCAGGTGGGTCTTGCCGAGCCCGACATCGCCGTGGATGAACAGGGGGTTGTAGGACTGGCCCGGGTTGTCGGCGACGGCGACGGAGGCGGCGTAGGCCATGCGGTTGCCGGGCCCGATGATGAAGTTCTCGAACCCGAAATCGGGGTTGATGAACAGCGCGTCGGGGCCCCCGGGGCGGATCTGCTCGCTGGCGTGATGCCAGCCCGGTCGGGGCGAGACCTCGGCGAACGCGGCGGGCTTGATGCTCGTCTCGGCGGCGCGCGACCCCGAGGCGGCGAGGGCGGGCCGCTCGTCCTCGGCGGCGTGGCGGCCCGGGGCGCGGTTGAGCGCGGCGTGGACCTCGCCCGGCCCGAGGAAGCGCACGCCGAGCAGGATGTTGGACGCGCTCTGGGCGGCGTCGACGAACGCGTCGACGCACTCACGCTTGAGATAGTCCCGGTGGGCCTCCTTGCTGGCGCGGAGAAAGACCGAGCCGTCGGAGACGGCGACGGGTTCGATCTCCTCGAACCAGTGGCGGCACACATTCGGGTGATGCCGGCGCAGGTGCGTAAGCATCCCCGCCCAGATCTGGCGATCGGGGTCGGTCATCGTGCAACAACCTCGGGTTGTGAGCCGGGCGTGTGCGCGCCCGTCGTGGACTCTCCGGTCTACCACCGCGGGCTCCGCGGCCCTCCCTCCGATGGTGATCCACCAAAGTAGTTTGCGACCGGATCGCTGTCAACCGAACACGGCGCTTCAACCGCCGCGCGACTGCAACTCGCGCTCCCGGCGCTCGGCCTCCATCGCCTGGCGTTCGTAACGGGCCTTGTTCTGGCGGTGGTCCATCAGGAAGAAGACCTTGTTCGCGCGGTCGCCCGCGATCTTGGCCAACTGGTCCATCGCGTACTGCAGGTTTGTCCGCCGCGAGACATGCGTGAGCACCATCGCCTCGCACTCGACGACGCGCAGCCACTCGGCGATGTCGTTGACATGCATGTGCTGCCCGACCTTGGCGCGCTCGGTGTGGTCGGGCTCGAAGAAGGTGCACTCGCAGATGATGATCTTCGCCGTGCGCACCGAATCGTGGATCAAGTGTGGCCCGGGGAGCGTGTCCCCCATATATGCCACCAGCGGCACCTCGAGGTGCCGGACGATCTCCGTCCCCCGCTCCTTCAGCTCGCGGAGTTTGTCCTGGGGGAGATCCCGGAACTCCTCCTTGAGCTTGGTCCGCTTCTCCACCACGACATACCCCGAGGCCGGGCAGGTGTGCTCCACCTCGAACAGGCGGAGGGCGATGTTGTTCTTGATCTCCAGTTCCTCGCCCGGCTTGAGCACCACCATCTCGAAGGGGGTCTTCTGCCGCTCGAGGTTGACGAACCCGGCCATCATCCCCCGGATGTCCTTGGCGATCCGGTCGTCGCAGACGATCGTGCCCGGGCCCATCCCCTGGAAATTCCGCTGGCTGCACCAGTACGCCAGGCCCCCGACATGGTCCATGTGCCCGTGGCTGATCGCGGCGTACTTGCTCGCCAGGACCGCCCGGGGGCAGGCCCCCATGTCGAAGCACAGGTCGAGTTCGGGGATCTGGATGCAGGTCGCCTCGCCGGCGACCGAGAAGCCCTGGACCCGGTAGGGTGGGAAGTAGAGGAAGCCGAGGGGGCTCTCACGCGGTGGCGGCTTGGGGATCATCGGGGCCGTCTCCGAAGGCGCAACGGGTGGCGCGAGCCGCCCGAGGGCGAGGTGAACCGATCCGCCGCATGGTAGCGGGCCCCCCCCGGCCGCGGGCGGCGCGCCCCGGTCCGTTCTACGCTTGCCTCCATGACCGATCAGGCACCGGGGCAGGGTGAGGCGGCGGGGGAGATTTTCAAGCGGCTGGGCCCGGCGGCGTGGCTCGGGGTCGTCTGGGCGTTCCTCCCGGCTCTGGGGGGGTTCATGCTGCTCGCCTCGGTCGGGCCCGTGAGCGAGTGGCTGCGGGCCCACGAGGGCTCGGGCCCGTTCGTGTACACCGGCGGGTTCATCCTCGCCGCGGGGCTCGGGTTGCTGCCGACCTACGCGCAGGCCTTCGTCGGGGGCTGGGCCTTCGGGCCGGTGGTGGGCACCGCGGCGGCGCTGGCGGGGTTCGTCGGCGCCTCGCTCATCGGGTACGCGATCGCCAGGACCGTGGGCAAGGACCGCGTCAACGCGGAGATCGCGCGGCACCCCAAGGCTCTGGCGGTGCGGGACGCGCTGGTCGGCTCGGGCCCGCTGCGGACGCTGGGGATCGTGACGCTGGTCCGCGTGCCGCCGAACTCCCCGTTCTCGCTGACCAACCTCGTCTTAACGACGACGGGGGTGCCGGTCTGGATCTATGTCGTCGGCACCGCGGTGGGCATGCTGCCGCGCACGGCGCTGGTCGTCTGGCTCGCCTCGAATGTCGAGGGGGCGCTGACGCGCGAGGCGATGAAGAGCGTCCGCGAGCCCTGGGTGATCGGCCTGTCGATCGGGGCGGCCCTGGTGGTGCTCTACCTGCTCGTGCACATCGGCAACAAGGCGATCGAGCGGGTTACCGCGACCACCCCGCCCGGGGCGTGAGCGCGGGGCGGGCGCGCCGCGGCCCACGCCGTCCTCTCGTGGTTCACTCTTCGAGATGAACCACGGCACCAACGCCAGAGGGCGACCGGGAAGCCGTCTCACATCGCGTTGCCGGCGGCCTTGGCGTCGCGCTGGGCGAGGGCGCGCTCGCTCGCCTCGAGGTCGCGGATGAGGCGGCCCCCGCCCTGGATGCTCATCGTGGGCTTCTTGCGGTTGAGCGTGCCGATGACCCAGTGGTCGGTGAGCATCACCTCGAGCGCCTGGATGAACTTGGCGATGTTGACGCTCTGCATCGGGCCCGTGCCCGCCGTGACCCGCTGCAGCGCGAGCAGGATCGACTCGGCGTCGCGGTTGGTCTCGAGGATCTCGAGCATGCCCTTGAAGACGCCGGCGACCGGCAGCATTGCCTGGCCCCGCCGGTAGCACTCGACGCGGTTGATCCGCCCGTCGGCGTACTCGGCGACCCAGCCCCGCTCCGCGTCGCGCAGGTTCAGGGTGAACTCGTTGACCTTGGAGACGGCGAAGTCGCTCTTGCCGCCGCTGAGCCGCTCGATGACGGCCTTGGCCGAGGCGATGTCGAAGGTGCCGAATCCCGCCTGGCGGATGTCCTCGTTGGCGAACCCTCCCTGGGCGAGCCAGCGCCAGGCCTGCTGGGGGGTCAGGCGGAGGCCCGACTCCTTGGCGATCGACTTGCAGTGGTCCTGGAGGTCGGTGAAGCACCCGTTGGCGGCGTACCAGTACTCGGCGAACTGGATGTGCTGGCGGATGTTCCGGCGGTTCTTCTCGTCGTAGGCGGACCGGAGCCAGGCGGGGTCGTGCTCGCCCCGGTCGATCTCGAGCAGCATGTACGCCGCCTCGCGCGCCGACCCGTGAGCGAGGGTCATGCCCGCGGCGAGGATCGGGTCGGCGAAGCCGGCGGACTCGCCGCAGAGCAGCCAGTTCTCGCCCACGAGCCGGTCGGCGAGCTGGGACCAGTTCTTGGTCGAGAGCACGCCGGTGTCGGGCGTCGCCTGCGCCATCAGCCCGCTGATCTGGGGCTGGTCGGCGATCGCGGTCTTGTAGAGTTCCTCGGTCGAGAGCCCGCGCTGCTGGTAGTACGACGAGGGGCAGATCAGCCCCACGCTCGACCGCGTCGGGCCCAGCGGGATGAACCAGATCCACCCGTAGGGAAGCGACCGCACGCTCACGCGGGTGCCCCCCACGCCGATGCGCACCGCCCACTCCGCGTTGTTCCAGTACTGCCAGATCGCGATGTTCTTGAGCGACTCGGGCACGACCGACTCGACGCCCATCGCCCGGCGGAGAAGGCCCGCGTGCCCCGACGCGTCGACATACCACCGCGCCGTCACCGTCTCGCCCGAGTCCAGCCGAAGCCCGAGGACGCGGTCGCCCTCCCGCAGCACCTCGCGGACCATCGTCTCCTCGCGCACCTCGGCGCCGAGCGACTCGGCGTGGCGCAGCAGGATCTCGTCGTAGATCTCCCGGTCGACCTGGAAGGCGGTGTGCCGGCGCTGCCCCTCGAACCTCGCGGGGCGGGGCTCGTCGACGAAGTGCTCCACGGGGTAGAAGTCGAAGTCCCACACCTCCTGCTTCTTGCCCCAGGTGTAGCTCGCGCCGAGTTTGATCGGGAAGCCGGCGGCCTCGACCTTGTCCCACACCCCCATCTCGTCGAGGATGTGGCTGATCCCGGGCAACTGGCTCTCGCCGACATGCTCGCGCGGGAACTTCGCCTTCTCCAGGATCAGCACCCGCAACGCGGGGTCGTACTTCTTCAGCAGCGACGCGATCGTGCTCCCGGCCGGGCCCCCGCCGATGATCGCGATGTCGTACCCACCGTCCCCGTTCTTCACCGCCGACACTCCTCTCGCGCCCCGTGGCGAGCCCGCCGCGGGCAATCCGGGCCGTACACACCGTGCTTCGGGCGTTCTTCTCCCCCGATGCAGAGTCTACCGGCCGCCCGGGGCATGCCCAGCCCCAACCGCGAGGCCCGGGGGGGTTATCACCCCTCCCACCGAGACTCGGCGGCGAGTTCTTCCTGCAGCGCGTCGGCCAGGTAGGCGTACTGCGACTCGTCGTTGTAGAGCTGGGCGCTCAGGCGGATCGACCGGCGCCCGTTGAAGGGGCTGTTCGGGTCGCCCAGCCGCCAGACCGGGACCTGGATCCGGTGACGGTCGAGCAGCGCGTCCTGCAGCGCGTCGGCGAACCGCGTGGGGCGGGAGGCGAGGCGGGCCCGGGCCGCCACGGGCACACGCGGCAATTCGAGCATCGCGAGCGGCCCGATGAGGCCGTCCTCGTACGGCTTCTCCAGCCCGAGGCGCTCGCGGAGGAGGTCCCGGGCGGCCAGCGCGAGGGCGCGATTCCGGCCCACGATCCCGGGCCAGTCCGTCCCGGCGATCTCGGGCAGGAGCCGCACCGCGTCGGCGAGCGCGCAGGCCCCGGTGCGGTCGTCGGTGCCGACGAAGTCGAACTCCAGCGCGAATCGCTCGCGCCCGTGGGTGCCGGCGGGGGCGTCGGCGAAGTTGCTGAGCGCCATCGGGCGGAACGCGGGCCGGAGATCGGGGCGGACCCAGAGCAGCGCGACGCCCTTCGGCGCGCACAGCCACTTGTGGCAGTTCGCGGTGTAGAACACGGCCCCCATCGCCGCGAGATCGGTCTCCACCGCGCCCGGGCCGTGCGCGCCGTCGACCAGGGTCGCCACGCCGCGGGCGGACAGCTCGCGGCAGAGCCGCGCGATCGGCAGCACGACGCCCGAGGGGCTGGTGATCTGGCTGAGCATCGCCAGGCGCGTCCGCGGGGTGACGCCCCCGAGGATCGCCGAGACGATGTCCTCGCCCGTGACCGTGGGCCCGCCGGGCCCGGGCTGCGGGAAGGGAACCTCGACGACCCGGGCGCCCGCCCGGGCCGCGGCGCGGCGGAGGTTGTTCCGGCACGCGGGGTAGTCGTGCGTGGTCGTCAGCAGCTCGTCGCCCGGGGCGAGCGGGGCCCCGAGGCCCACGCCCGTCGCTGCGTTCTCCAGCACGGTGGCGACCGCGACCGTCGCGTTGGGGACGAAGACCAGGTCCCTCGGCTCGGCGTTGACCAGCGGGGCGACCGCCGCCCGGCTCGCGTCGAGCAGATCCCAGAGATCAACGCAGAAGAACGAGACCGCGTCGCGCTCCATCCGGTCGCGGTATCGCCGCTGCGCCTCGAGCACCCCGGTCGGGCAGGCCCCGAACGACCCGTGGTTCAGGTACACGAGCGCGGGGTCGAGCGACCAGTGCCGCGCGAGCGGGGGTTGGGCGGGCGGGATCGGCATCGGGGCGCAGCGTAGCCGGGCCCGCCGACCGGGCGCTTACCCGTTGGTGTCGAGCAGGCGGCCCAGGTTGACGCCCGTCGCGGCGGCGTTGCGGTCCGCCGGGTGGCGGTAGAACGCCAGCCGCTCCGCCGAGGGTTGGGGCGAGTCGCCCGCGAAGTCGACGCCGCCCGGCACCACGCCCGCCACCAGCCGCGCGACGCGCGGGTCGACACGGTCGGCCGAGGCCTCGCCCCTCTGCACCGTCGCGGCCGGGGCGACCGGCGTGACGGGGCGGACCCGGGCCGTCGGCTGCACGCCGTAGGTGCGCGCCAGGTGGAACGGCAGGGTGGGCGGGATCGCGTCCATGAGCCGGCATTCTACTCGCCGTCCGCTCGATCTCGTGCGCCCGCGGCGCAAGAACCCGATCCCCGTTCGGGGGGAAGGTCCGCAAATCCCCGACCCCCGGCACGGGGGGGCATTCATCGCGTCAGGGCATCGGGAACAACTGGATCGGGCTCTTGCCCATCGAGAGCATCAGCACCGCAAACGCGAGCAGGGCGGCGAGCGCCGCGAGGACCATCCAACGCCGACGCCGCGAGCGGGGGGTCAGGGCCCGTCTGGCCCGACGGCAGGCGGCGAGGAACTCGGGCTTGCGGTCGATCCGGTCGTAGCCCTCCTGGTGGACGATCTTGTTGCGCACCGTCGCGACGAGGCGCAGGTCGCGGACGAGGGGCTCGGCGAGGTCGCCCCAGACGCTGTCGATCATCTCGTGGAGCCCGCGCCCGCTGGCGTGGTAGCGCGAGGCGAGGAGGGCCTCGAGCCGTTTCGACCAGGTCACCGCGAGGTCGAGGTCGCTCCGCATCGGCGCCTCCTCAGGTGCTCGTGCCGGCGAGTTCGCGCTTCTTCGCCTCGAACAGTGCCTTGGCCTCGCCGGCGAGGTGGAACGAGCCGGTGACGCAGATCAGGTCGTCGCGCTGCACGGCCCGCGCCGCGGTGTTGATCGCGTCGCGCAGCGTGGGCGCCACCTGGCTCATGCGCCCGTGGACCTCCTCGAAGCGGCGGGCGAGTTCGCCCGGGTCGACGGCGCGCGGGTTGTTCGCCGCGCGGGTGAAGATGACCTTGTCCGCCCCGCGCCCGATCTGTTCGAGCATCGCGTCGATGTCCTTGTCGGCGGCGCACCCGAAGATCGCGACCATCGAATCGCAGCGGATGTGCGCGCCGATCGCGTTGATCAGGCAGCGGAGGCTCTCGCCAGTGTGGGCCCCGTCGACGATCACCCGCGGCGCGTCCCAGACCTGTTCGAGCCGCCCGTTGCGGGCCGCCGCGGCGAGGCCCATCGCCGTCCCGCGCTCGGTGCAGGCGAAGCCCGACCTGGCGAGCTGCTGGAGGATCGCCAGCGCGAGCCCGCAGTTCTCGGCCTGGTGCTCGCCCTCGAACGGCACGGGGAGGTGCTCGAAGGCGAGGTCCCCGCTCGTGACGCAGACGCGGGTGTGCGGGCCCATCGCGTGCGCCGACTCGAAGCGCTTGGTGAACTCGATGTCGCGCCCCAGCACCCGCAGCGGGGCCCCGGCCGCCGAGGCGACCTCCTCGAAGACCGCGATGACGCCCGGCTGCTGCGGGACCGTCAGGCAGGGGACGCCGGGCTTGATGATCCCGGCCTTCTCCCTCGCGATCTTCTCGACGGTGTCGCCCAGGATCGCCGTGTGCTCGAGCTGGATCGCCGTGATCCCCGCGACGACGGGCGTGATGATGTTCGTCGAGTCCAGCCGCCCGCCCAGCCCGACCTCGACGACGGCGGCGTCGACGGCCTGCTCGGCGTAGTGCAGGAAGGCCAGCGCGGTGACGCACTCGAAGAAGGTCGCCTCCCCCAGCGACGCGGGCAGGCTCTCCGCCGCGTCACGCACCCGGCTCATGAGCCGGGCGAACGCGTCCTCGCCGATCGGCTCGCCCCCGATCCGCACCCGCTCGCGGACATGCACCAGGTGCGGGCTGGTGAACAGGCCGGCGGCGTAGCCGTTCGCGCCGAGGCAGCCGGCGAGCATCTCGCAGACGCTGCCCTTGCCCTTGCTCCCGGCGATGTGGACCATCGGGGTCGCGTCCTGCGGGTCGCCCAGGGCGGCCGCGAGCGCTCGCATGCGGTCGAGCTTGAAGATGTCCGGGTCGGGCCTGGGGAGGCGGACGCGCTCGAAATTGACCCGTTCGGAGAGCCACCTCTCGGCCTCGGGCGCGTCGGCGAAGGGCCGGCGCTTCCGGGGCTTGGTCTCGACGCCCGAGGCCGCTTTCTTCTTGCCGCCGCGCGACATCAGCACCGCCCCCCCGACAGGGACGCGAGCCGCGCCCCGGTCATCAAGGACTTCATCTCCTCCACCGCCCGACGGAGGCCGACATAGACCGCCCGGCTCACGATCGCGTGCCCGATGTGGAGTTCCTCGACGCCCGGGAGGGCGGCGATCGGCTCGACATTGTGGTAGTTGAGCGCGTGGCCGGCGTTGAACCGCATGCCCGCGGCCCGGATCGCGGCGCCGGCGCGCTCGACGCGGCGCAGCTCGGCGACGAGCTCGGGGCGGCGCGGGTCCCCCCCGCACATCGCGAAGACATGGGCCCAGGGCCCCGTGTGCACCTCGCAGACATCGAAGCCCGCCTCGGCACAGGCCGCGACCTGCCGGTCCTCCGCGTCGATGAAGGCGGAGACGATCAGCCCGGCGTCGCGCAGGCGGGCGACGACCGCGCGCATGCGGGTTTGTTGCCCGGCGACATCGAGCCCGCCCTCGGTGGTCACCTCCTCGCGCCCCTCGGGCACGAGCATCGCCGTGTGGGGCCGCAACTCGCGCGCGATGGCGATCATCTCCTCCGTGGCCGCCATCTCGAGGTTGAGCTTGACCTTCACCAGCCGGCGCAGGAGGCGGACATCGCGGTCGTGGATGTGCCGCCGGTCCTCGCGGAGGTGGACGGTGATGCCGTCGGCCCCGCCGAGCTCGGCCTCGTGGGCGGCCCGGACGGGGTCGGGCTCGCCGATGTCCGAGGCGTGGGGCCCGACCGCGATCGCGTCGCTCCCCCGATACCGGGCCTGCCTGAGGGTGGCCACATGATCGATGTTGACGCCCAACTGGATCATCCCCGTGAGTGTAGGCGGGGGCCTGATTTCGCCGAAGCCCGGCCTGGCTGATTGGTATTTGATTGGTTTCTTGGGGGCGATCGGCCAATTCTTGGGTAAATCAACAAGTTGACTTGCATACCAGACTAGTTAGTGCTAACTTATATGTGGTCTCGGGTTCACCTGAAGGAGGGCACCATGAAAGCGCTCGTTGCCATCAACCGCGTCTGTTACGGCTCCTGCCTGCTGAGCATCATCGCCGGGGCGTTTGTGACCGTGTGGGCGATCTGGACCGAGCAGGAGGATGTCGGCTGGAAGGGCGTCTCGACCGCCGCGGTGCTTGTCTTCGCCTCGATCCTGGTGCTCGCGACCAACGCGATCATCGGGACGAAGGTCATGAACGAGCGCGGGGGTCTCGGGGACTTCCTGCCGGGGCATGGTCGGGGCGGGCCGCGGCCCAGGACGGCGCCGCCGGCGCCCGACGGGAGCCGGGAGTCGTGACCACCCCCGCCGAGGGGAGGGGGCGCGGGTCCTGGAGCACGGGGCGGCCCCGGTGCGTGTGTTCTCCCGGTGCGGGCCGAGCGCGCGATAAAAAACCCGGGCGCGGGGCGCCCGGGCGGGGAGTGGACGGTCTCGGCGGGGCTTCAGATCACGGGCAGCCGGCCATGAAGGCCTGGATGAAGGTGATCAGGTCGGTCAGGTCGTAGAGGCCGAACGGGTCGGCGATGTCGGCAATGGGGTCCTGGCCCGTGAAGGCGACGATGAAGCCGGTGAGGTCGGAGAGGTCGAGCAGGCCGCTGCCGTCGATGTCGGCGGGGCAGTCGGCGCTGCCGGCGAAGTATTGGACGCCCTTGCGGAAGACATCCTCGCTGACGGCGATGCCCATGTGGCGGCCCGGCAGGTCGTCGGCCGGGGGGTGGATGCCGCCCCAGATGCGGCTCATGGAGGTCTGGTCGGAGGCGTCCTGATAGGTGGCCCACTGGAGGGTGATGTCCTGGCTGGGGCCTTCCTCGAAGACGAGATACTCGTTCTCGGGGCAGAAGAACTCGCCGACGCCGCCCGGGAAGAAGGCCGACCCGGTCATCAGGGTCATGATCTCCGCGGCGGCGCGGGAGTAGGTGGAGTGCCCGGAGACATAGCCCGCGAACGGGGGCGTGACGAAGGAGGGCCGCTGGTAGGGCCACCAGTTCTCGGCGAGGATCCAGCCCACGCCGGCGTCGTCGGTGGCGGGGTTGTTGATGTAGAGGGGCCCGCGCCAGGCGTTGACGGCGATCTTGCCGACATCGCCCGCGAGGTGGGCGTGGCGTTGGCCGGGTGCGCTGGACTGGGCGGTGACGACCTCGATCACGCCCGGGTAGAGGCGGATGCCGTTGGGGTTGTAGGACGGGCCCAGGGGGTCGCTGGACTGGCCTTGATCGGCCATGTACCTGATGGCGGAGACGGGGCGGACATAGTCGTACGCCCCCTTGCAGCCCCAGGCGGTGATGGCGACATCGTGCATCGCGCCGCCCATGAGCAGGTAGGCCTTCACATCCCACTCGAGATCGTCAACGATCGGTCCGATGCCGCGGAAGCGTTTCTCGAACATCGGGTGGTCGTTGACATAGTTGAGGATGGTGAACCAGTGGCCCGGTGGGGTCTCGGAGTGGGGCCCGTCGGCCCAGAACTCGGCGAGGATGCGGGCGTAGTCGCCCCGCGGGACGACCTGCTGCGGGTAGGGCAGGCCGGTGACGGGGTTGAGGGCGTGCCCGGGGCTCCAGTCGCCGCCTTCGAGGTGGTCGTAATACTGGGCCCAGTCGTCGACGCCCGGGAGGGCGCTGTTGCCGAACGAGTCGGGGGAGATGTCGATCATCACGCCATCGGTCGGGTCGAGGTGGCTCGACCAGAGGACGACCATCTCGTTGCCCCAGCGGTAGTACTCATCGCCCACGCCGTTGAAGTAGGGCGGGTGGCCCGGGTCGTGGTAGACGGGGTAATCGAACCCGTCGCGCGGGTGGAGGACCGCCTCGGCGGGGTCGAGGGCAAAGCCGGGCAGGGCGCCCCACTCGGGGCTGAGGAACTCGAGCGACCCGAGCGGGATGGGGTTGCCCGACTGGTCGACGAAGAACTCGATCGCCAGGGGCTGCCAGCGGTTGGGGTCGACGATGTCCGGGTTGCCCGGGAAGTCGGGGAACATCGGCGGGTTGACGGGGAAGTACCAGTTGTTCGAGTACCCGTTCTGCTCGTTCGACCCGTCGGTCATACCGAAGGCGATGATCCCGACGGCGATGCGGTTGCCGAGCGCGGCGGGCGTGGTGCCGACCGTGGAGGTGTTGGCGGGGTTGAACCCGAGGTTGACCATCGTGGCGTTGATCAGCGGGATGGAGGTGGCCGCGCCCACCGAGTTCTGGAAGCGGTGCAGCAGGAGTCGGCAGGTGGCGTAACAGATCGCCTCCTCGCGGGCGGCCTGGATGTCCTGCGCGGTCATCTTCTCCTGGTGGAAGATCTGGTCGGCGGCGGGGTCGAAGGCGGCCCAGGCGTCCCACATCGCGGCGGCGGTGTGATAGAGGTTGCGGGCGTGCACGGTGGGGCGGGCCCGGTCGTTGCGGATGCACTCGAGCAGGACCTCGCTCCACTCGCGGGCGATCGAGTGCGTCGCGGCGCCGCGCGGGTTGAGCGTGTGGGCCACGCCGTTCTCGTCGAAAGTCCGGTACAGGTAGCCGGCCTGCTGGGCGGCGGCGGGAGACCCCAACGCGACGACGCCCGCGCACGCAACGAGCACGCAGGCGGAAGACTTCACCCTCTTCATTTTCAATGCTCCGTCCGGGCCGGCCTCTCGCGGGCGCACGACCGAACGGCGTGGCAGACAACCCGCGAGTCTCCGGCTGTTCCCTCGGGGGCGAGTCTACAAGGGGGGCGGGGGGCGGCAAATCTTTTTCCGAGAATTGGGAACCGCCCTATCCCGCGGCCCCAGTGGGAGCCCGAGAACCGGGGTGGATGGCTCGGCGTGGCTTAAGAAAGCGTGGGTCCCGACGACCGGGCGGCGAGGGCCGGCTCGCCCGAGAGGGTCAGCCGCAGCCCGCGAGGAACGCGGCGACGAAGGCGTTGATGTCCGAGAGATCGAGCAACCCGTCGGCCGTCAGGTCCGCGGCGGCGCCCGCGGAGACGAACCCTGCCGCGAACGCGTTCACATCCGCGAGATCGAGCACGCCGAGCGGTTCGGCGAGGTCGGCCCCGTTGCAGGGGCCGGCGATGCCGGCGACGGCGCCGTTGATGATCAGCCCAAAGCCCTGCCGCCCTTGCAGCACGCGCGCGGCGTCGACGCGCGCGGTGTAGATCCCGGGCGTGGGAGAACCGATCGAGACGACCTCGACCGTATTGCGCCGATCGGGCGATCCGCCCGCCACGCTCTCGCCGGTCGCGGTGTCGATCGCGTTGCCGGAGAGGACCGCGCCCCAAGGGGTTTCGAGCGAGAGGTCGAGGTCGTTGACAACGGGGTCGGCCGCGCCGAAGGGGCCCGGCGCGTCGTGCCAGGCGACCGCGATCCGCAGGGTGCCCGGGGCGGTCACCTCGAATCGGAGTTCGATCGAATCGCCGGTCTCGAGCGCGTCGTCGGTGTTGTTCCACGCCTGCCGGACCAGGAGCGAGCGCCCCGACCCCGCGAGGGGCAGCGAGCCCGAGAGGAGCACGCGCCCCCACCCCTCGCCGTTGCCGGGCCAGCCCGGCGCGTCCGTCACATCGGCGGCCCCCGCGATAAGCGCCGCCTTGAGCAGGGCGCCGGTCGGGGTGAAAGCGTCGGCGGGCGTGGGGGTGCCGGTGCGGTGCCGCCCCTCGGTGAAATACTGCCGCGCGACGGCGGCGGCGCCGGCGACGGCGGGGGTCGCCATCGAGGTGCCGGAGTTGAAGACGGTCGGGCATCCTGCGCCGAAGGGGTAGGCCGCGAAGATCGAGCACCCCGGCGCGACCAGGTCGGGCTTGCGGCGCCCGTCGGCGGTCGGGCCGGCGGCGCCGATGCACAGGCGGTGGTGCATCGGGGCGTCCTGCGTCGCGGCGACGGCGAGGGCGTTCTTGGCGTTCTCGGGGGTTTTGAGCGCGGCGCCGTTGCTGACGGCGAAGACGACGAGGTTCTCGTCGTGCTCCCAGCAGAACTGGTCGACGGCGCGGGCGAGCCCGCCGTAGGCGCTGCTCTGGTCGTCCCCCCAGCTGTTGGAGTGGATCGTCGCGCCCTGCGAGGCGTGGAGCTCAAGCCGGGCGAGCAGGGGCGCCTCCGCGAGCGTGGGGATGGTGTTGAACGCGAGGCGCGCGCCGGGGGCGACGCCGCGGAGATTCGCGGCGGCGTCGGAGTCACCCGCGAGGATGCCGCAGACATGGGTGCCGTGGGCGTTGACGCTCCCGAGCGGCGCGTTGTAGGCGACGATCTTGCGGTGGGCCGGCCCGATCGGGTGCTGGGGGTCGACGAACGCGCAGTGGTCCCAGTCGAGCGGGAGGTCGAGCACGCCCACGATCTGCCCGGCGCCGGTCAGGCCCGCGCTGTCGAAGGGGGCCGAGGCGGTCGAGCCCGATTGCACCACGAGGCGGGCGCTCCCGACGCGGGGCGTGGGCTCGGGCGCCTGCTCGACCCAGGCGACGCCGGGCCACTCGGCGATCCGCCGCGCCCCGGCCACGGTGGACGCGAGCACGAGCACCGAGCCGGAGGCGTGGGGGTGGACGCCGAGCGCCTCGGCCTGCAGCGCGCGCACGGCGGAGCGCTCGACCATGAACGGGTCGGCGCCGGGCTCGAGATAGACATGCAGCGCGATCCGCCCGCGGGCCTCGAGGTCGCGCGCCAGCGGCGAAACCGCGAGCCGGGTCCCGATCGCCGGATCGACCCGGCCTTGGCGCACGGGTTCCGCGGCGCCCGCCAGGGCGGCCAGCGCGAGGGCGCCGCACACGATTCCACCCCGGCTGCGAGGCCCCATCCCGGCATCCCCGGCCGCGGGTTACGCGGCGTGCGACCGGGCCCGCCTGCCCGTCGCGGGCTCCTCCACCCGCGACGCCAGACGGACCGCTTCCCGGACTCCGCGGGCGAGCACGAGCCGGCCCGACAGCCCGGTGCGTCGGACGATCGCCCGCACCGCTTGCGGCGCCCCGGAGACAATCAGCGAGCCGCCGGCGGCGCTCAGGGAATCTGAGATTTGCACCAGCGCGCGGAGCCCGTCGCAGGTCACTTCCCGGACCATGCGCAGGCAGAGCACCTGGGCGAGGCGCCCCCCCATCTCGGGCTCGGAGTACCCCAAACAGACCGAGACGAGTTCGTCCGCGATGGGCTGGCTCAGGCTCTCTGGGACGAGGCTGAGGACGAGCACGCCGCCCTGGGCCCGGGTGGTGACAAGGGGTCGATTCCGGGCCGACGGGGTCGGGATCTGGTCGAGCGTGAGCATGGGCATCTCCTCCGCGAGTGTTCCGGTTTGAGAGAGATGGATTTCAGGAAGGCCGAAAGCGAGCGACCGGGGGAGGTTGGCCGGGGCCGGGTGGCGGCCGGGTCGGCAGAAGGGGATGGGCGGGCCCGTTTGGGGTGCGGTCGTCGGGCGTCATGCCCATCGGGCGCGGAGGGCGTCGGCGTCGACCCCCTCGATCCGGAGGGTCTTCTCGGCGTTGGAGGCGCCGCTGTGCACCGTGACCTGGGCGGGGCGGAGCCCGAGGTCGGCGGCGAGGAGGGCGCAGATCGCCTTGTTGGCCTTGCCGCCCTCGGGCGGCGCGGAAACGCGGACTTTCAGGCGGTCGCCGAGCGGGCCGACGATCTCGTCCTGGCGTGCCCCGGGCACGGCCTTGACCGCGAGGAGCGTCACCGGCAGCCCGTTCGGGGCGGGCTCGGCCTGTCGGGCGTCGATCATGCCTCCAGCCTATCGGGCCGATTTTGGGCTAGGGGGTTGCGGCGACGGGGCCGGGGGGTAGATTCGGGAGGGGGATGCTTGCCGGGAGGATCGATGCGAGAGGCCGTGATCGCCGTGTGTGTTGTTCTGGGCCTGATGGCTCCGGTCGCGGTGGCGTCACGGCTGCTGCCGGCGCAGGTGCTGGTTGTCTATGACAGCCGGGTGGGGGACAGCGTCGCGGTCGCGGAGTTCTACGCGGGTTCGGCGAAGGTGCCCGGGGGGACGGGCGGCGAGCCGGGGGTGCACCAGGGGCTCGAGGTGTTCGATCTCGCGTCGGCCGGGTTGCCGGTGACGGCGACGAACGGCACGATCATGTACCCGAACTACAAGGCGCAGATCCGCGACCCGATCCGGACGCACCTGGAGGCGAGCGGGCTGGTGTACCGCATCCGGTGCATCGTGCTATGCAAGGGGCTGCCGCACCGGATCGACGACCCGGACAACCCCGGCGCGGGTGATGTCCCCTCGACCTTCGGGACGGTGTGGGGCAGCGGGCGGGCGCGGGCGGCGTCGGTCGACAGCGAGCTGACCGTGCTCTGGCAGGATCTCGACGAGACGAATGTCGACATTTTCCGCACGGCCGAGAAGGGGTACATCCGCAACCCCATGTGGCGGCAGGCCCGCCCGGTGAACACCTGGTCGAACCGGTTCATCCGGGAGGAGAAGAACTGGGTGTGGCTCGCGGCGGGGAAGACCTCGACGACGACGGGGGAGGAGCCGGCGGGGCTGCTGACTCCGGGGGACATCCTGCTGGTCTGCCGGCTGGACGGGCACTCGGTCGCGGATGTGCGCGCGATGGTCGGTCGGGCGCAGGGGCTCATTTACGATGTCGACAACTCGGCGTTCGTGCTCGACGAGAGCGACTCGAACGGCGTGGCGGACGAGGAGCCCAACAGCGAGCTCGACAATGTGATGGACCCGGTGAGCCGGGACGACGACTACGAGACGGCGCGGGATGTGTTGCTGGCGGACGGTCGGTTCGACCCGGCGCTGGTGAAGTACGACGCGGAGCGGACGGTCTCGCACTTCTCGGTGGGGCCGAACATCGACTTCGGGGGCCAGGGGCTGCTGATCACCGACCCGGTGGTGCTGCTGACGCACTACGGGCGGAACCACATCGGGCGACCCGCGACGAACCTGGACCGGTACGAGGAGTCGTTCAACCTCGCGCCGGGGGCGGTGTTCAGCACGATGGAGTCGTTCAACGGGCGGGCGTTCAACGGGCTGGGGACGCTGATCCAGCAGGCGCAGGTGGCGGACTTCATCGGCGCGGGGGGGACCTTCGGGATCGGGATGGTCTACGAGCCGTTCGCGCAGACGGTGCCGGACAGCAACCGCCTGGTGCGTGCGTTCTTCCTGGGCCGGCTGTCGTGGGCGGAGGCGGCGTACAGCGCGATCCCGGCGATCTCGTGGATGCATGTGGTGGTGGGCGACCCGCTGGCGTCGGCGATCGCGTCGAGCGAGGACATCAACGGGGACGGGCGGCTCGATATCGAGGACCTGTACGCGTACGAGCAGAACCCGTCGGACCTGAACCGGGACGGCGTGGCGGACGCGGCGGACCGGGAGTTGCTGACCAACGCGATCCGCGTGCCGGAGCAGCAGACCTTTGATGCGGGGCGGCGGTAGGAGGCGGGCGTGAAGAGCGCGCCTCGGCGCCCTCGGCGCGGACCCTCGCGGGCGTGCGTTCGGAGGTTGAGGCCGCCGCCGGATGCCCGTGGTATTCGTGACCAATGTAAACTTCCTGGATCCTCCGGGCATGCTCGCGGCGCCGAGGACCCGTGGTTTCCGCAGCGGATATGGCATGGGCGGGGTTGCATGCGGTTGATCCAGAAGTTTCGATGGGCCGTCGGAAACGCTGTTGACGCGGTTTTCGGGCGGGTCAGACCCGGCGCCGGCCTGACGGCCTTTCGGCCCGGGCGTCGGGATACATTTGGGACGCTCGGCTGCGTGGTTCGGGTCGGGGGAAAGCGGTACGGCCTCACCTGCGAGCATGTGGTCTACGGAGCCCAGGCTCGGGCGGAGGTCAGGAGTTACTCCTACCGATCGAGGCGGATCGGCGGCGTGATCGGGGAGATCGCGAGGACCGGGGGTCTGGTTGTCGGCGGGCATCTGAACCAGGCGGACTACGCGTTGCTCGAGCTCTCGACGAGCACTTGGGTAAGCGGCCGGTTCCCGGAGCCGATTGGGAGATTGAGCCCGGGGGTTTTCTCAACCAAGGGGCTGGCCATCCGAGCCAGTGGGGCTCTCGATGGGGCGGTGCCGGTGCAGATGATCGGGGCCAAGTCGCGTTGGGTGGCCGGGGTCGCATCGGGAGTGTTCACGCCGGTCACATTCCGCCTCGATGACGGTCGTTTCGAGTTTGTTAGATTCGCGCCGATCTGCATTGAGGTGACGGCGGTTCCGGAACAGGGGAGCCAGCACATCGATTTCTGCGACGAGGGGGATTCGGGGGCGCTCGTGGTCACGCGAGAGCCGGGCGGGGGCAGGCCTCGGCCACTGGGATTGCTGATCTCGAAGAGCGCGGATCGTTCGGATGGAGGTCCGATCATGCGTCGGGGGTACGCGGTCCCGGTCGAGCGGGTCCTCTCGGCGATCTCGGGCGGGACGATATCGGTGAGCATCGAGGGCTAGGGGTCAGCACGATTTTGGTTGGAGATCCCCGGTATTGGGGTAGAATAAGGGGGACGCGCAGGTCCGCGATGCTCCTGGCAGGGTAGGATTCGAGTGATTTGTTGTGGTGTTCGCGCGTCTCGATTTCTCGGGGGGGCTCTCGAAGTGTCGATAGGGAGAGGCGCTTCGGGATGCTGGTTGCCGACTGCGGGGAGAAAGCAGCATGCATCGACACGAGATCACCTTCGACGAAGCGGAGAGAATCCTCCGAGAATCGGGCGCAGAGTTTCGGGATCTTCCGGAAATCAACGCGATCGGGATCGCCGAGCGTGACAGGCAGTTGCGGTTTGTTGTTTCTGTGCGGCCCGGGGGGACCTTTGAACGCCTGAAGGCGGAGTACGCCGGCAAGGAGATCGGCGGCTGCCCGGTTTGGATCGAGCAGGGCGAGATGGTCGCGCTGTCCGGAGAGGTCGGCGTGGCGCGTCCACGGATCTGGAACAGCAATGGCACCCCGGTGCGTCGCCAGTCGACAATCCGTTGGATTGTCGGCGCGATCGTCGCGGGGCTGGCGGGGATTCTCGCGCTCGCGGCCCTGACTTCGAGCGGCTGAGGTGCGGGCGTCTGGTTCCGCTTACTCCGGCGACTCAATTCTGGCCCGCCTTCGGTTCGGGTGGATCGCGGTCGAGACGCCCCGCTGGTTGTCGAGCGCGTCGGCGCGGTAAGGCCCCTTGTTGACGATGCGGTCCCAGGCGTGCTCGGCGTTGGCCTTTGAGTACTCGATGCCGACGAAGCGGCGGCCCAGGTGGCGGGCGACGGTCCCCGTCGTGNNGTCGCCCTCGTTCGAGCAGGCGCCGATCACGCGGCCCAGGTAGACCTCGGGGAGCTGGTTGTCGTGCTTGTGGCGGCGCTCCTTGTTGTTGCCCTGGATGCGGCCCCAGTAGGGCCCGTACCAGACATCCATCGGCACGCGGTGCCCCGGGTCCATCCAGCCTTCCTTCTTGGTCTCGGTGCGGGGGTCGCCGTAGATGGCGCGGCGG
>JRYH01004208.1_pt1 | contig 28726 bp, 19 predicted proteins | sample 235351 | NCBI WGS metagenome assembly JRYH01 (sample SAMN03074221, study PRJNA261480) | activated sludge metagenome | biome: Wastewater Treatment Plant; feature: Wastewater; material: Activated sludge; isolation source: activated biomass of a wastewater treatment plant treating wastewater... ...
TCCTCGGTCTCGTCGCGCAGCGCGGCGATGTCGGGATGGCGGAAGAGCGCGTTGCCGTCGAACGAGATCTTGGCGTCGAGCGCCGAGAGGTGACCGTCCTTGGTCACGATCAGCGGATTGATCTCGATGAGGCTCACGTCCTTGTCGTTGAGCAGCCGGTAGAGGCCGTCGATCATCTTCGCGCACTCCTTGACCTGCTCGCCCTTGAGCCCGAGGGCGAACGCGATCTTGCGCGAATGGAACGGCATGAGACCGGTCGCCGGATCGACGGTGAGCGTCAGGATCTTGTCGGGCGTCTCGTGCGCGACCTTCTCGATGTCCATGCCGCCCTCGGTGGAGGCGATGAAGGCGATGCGCGAGCTTGCGCGGTCGACCAGCGCCGAGAGATAGAGCTCGCGGTCGATGCTGGCCGCCTCCGTGATGTAGATGCGCCGCACGACACGGCCCGCCGGGCCCGTCTGCACCGTGACGAGCGTCTTGCCGAGCATCTGCCCGGCCAGCGCCTTGGCCTCGGCGGGCGACTTGGCGAAACGCACGCCGCCCTGTTCGCCCGCTTCCTTTTCCTTGAAGCGGCCCTTGCCGCGCCCGCCCGCGTGGATCTGCGCCTTGACCACCCGCACCTCGGTGGCGATGCCGGCGGCGACCGTCTCCGCCTCATCCGGCGTGAAGGCCACGCCGCCGCCCGAGGTCGGCACGCCATACTGCCTCAGGAGATCCTTGGCCTGGTGCTCGTGAATGTTCATGGTTCCGCGTGATCCCTCAACGAAACGAAACGGGGAGCGCGGCACGGAGGGGCGTGCGGCCAGGAGGCGGCCGCACACTGTTGATAGAGAAGCCTCCGTACCCCGCGTCGGCTGGTGCAGTGCAGGCCGCGCCCTCAGGCGCCGAGCTGCGGGTTGATCTTGATGCAGGCATCGACCAGACCCTTCACGGATTCGATCGACTTCATGAGCATCGAGCGCTCGGCGGAGTTGAGGTCGATCTCGACGACCCGCTCCGTGCCGCCTTCGCCGATGATCGTCGGCACACCCACATACAGCCCCTTAACACCGTACTCGCCGTTGAGATACGCGGCGCATGGCAGCACGCGCTTTTTGTCCTTGAGGAAGCTTTCGGCCATGGCGATGGCGGAGGCGGCCGGAGCGTAGTAGGCCGAGCCGGTCTTGAGAAGCGCGACGATCTCGCCGCCCCCCTTGCGCGTGCGGTCCACGATCTGATCGAGGCGCTCCTGGCGGATCCACCCCATGCGCACGAGATCCGGCAGCGGAATACCGCCGACGGACGAATAGCGCACCAGCGGCACCATGTCGTCGCCGTGCCCGCCGAGCACGAACGCGGCCACGTCCTCGACCGAAACCCGGAACTCCTCGGCGAGGAAGTGCCGGAAGCGGGCCGTGTCCAGGACGCCGGCCATGCCGGCGACCATGTTGCGCGGCAGGCCCGAGGACTTCTGCAGCGCCCACACCATGGCGTCGAGCGGATTGGTGATGCAGATGACGAAGGCGTTGGGCGCGTACTTGCGGATGCCGGCGCCGACCTGCTCCATCACCTTGAGATTGATGCCGAGCAGGTCGTCGCGGCTCATGCCGGGCTTGCGCGGCACGCCGGCGGTGACGATACACACGCTCGCCCCTTCGATGTCGGCGTAGGCGTTGGTGCCCTTGAGCGTGCAGTTGAACCCTTCCACGGCCCCCGATTGGGCGATGTCGAGCGCCTTGCCCTGCGGCAACCCCTCGGCAATATCGAAAATTACGACGTCTCCGAGCTCCTTGAGGCCGATGAGGTGGGCCAGCGTGCCGCCGATCATTCCGCCGCCGATCAACGCGATCTTCGTCCGCGCCATGAAAGCATTCTCCCTGGAGGCTAGGGGCCCCAACGGGCCCTGTGTTGTGTTGAAATTGTGTGAGGGGTGGTGGTGCGTGCTTGACGAGCGGTTGATCCGTTCCCGATGGCTCCGCGGCCGGCTCGCCTCCGGCGTGAGGAAACTGGCGCCTTGGTAGGACGAAACGGGTAGGGGCTCAAGTCCGACGGACCGCCGAGGGGCAGGCAGCCGTGCGGCGAGCGCAGGCCGAGCGCGGCCCGAACCGGCCCACGGGGCTCAATCGGCCGGAGGACTCGTGCGCGGGCTTGGGTGTGGAATTGGGTGAGGGTCCGGCTGAGCGGCCGGGCTCCCGCTCCGCGCAAGATAGGCTTCGCTCCGCATCTCCATGAGCCGCGAGGCGGTCCGCTCGAAGAGGAAAGCCCCGTCCCCCTCGGGGTAAAGTCGGTGGGGCTCGGCCGCCGCCGAGGCGATGAGGCATGTCCCGCTATCGTAGAGCGTATCGATGAGATGGATCAGCCGCCGGGCTTCGTTGCGCCGGTCGGGCGTGAGCATCGGGATACCTTCGAGCACGACGGTGTGGAAGGCGCGGGCGACCGCGAGGTAATCGAGCGCCCCGAGCGGCTGTTCGCAGAGATCGGAGAACGTGAAGCGCGCAACGCCCATCGACGCGGCCGGCACGGCGACCTTTCGACCCTTCACCTCGAGCACCGCCGGCGCCCCGGGATGATGTCCCGTGAGCCGCTCCCAATGCTCCTCGAGGCCGCTCGCGGCGCGGGCGTCGCAGGGCGCGAAATAGAGCGTCCGCCCGGCGAGCTTGTCGAGCCGGAAGTCCTTCGCGGCCTTGAGCTCGACCGCGTCCATATGGCTCTCGATGAGCGCGATGAACGGCAGGAAGAGCTGCCGGTTGAGGCCGTTCCAGTAAAGGCGCCCGGGCGGCGCGTTGGAGGTCGCCACCACCACCACGTCCCGCGCGAGCAGCGCCTTGAAGAGGCGCGCGAGGATCATCGCATCGGCGATGTCGGTGATCGTCAGCTCGTCGAAGCACAGGAGCCCGGCCTCGGCCGCGATCTCGGCGGCGACGAAGGGGATCGGATCGCCGTCCGTCGTCGCCCGTCCGCGCCGGATGCGGTCGTGCACGTCGCTCATGAAGGCGTGGAAGTGCAGCCGGCGCTTGGGCGCGAACGATACGGTCTCATAGAAGAGATCCATGAGCATGGTCTTGCCGCGGCCGACTGCACCGTGGAGATAGACCCCGCGCGGCGCAGCGCTCCGCGCGCGAAAGAGCGATTCAAGGAGACCGCCCCGTCCTGGCCGCCAGCCGGCCAGCGCGAGGGCCAAGCGGTCGAGTGAGCGAGCGGCCTCGCGCTGTGCGCCGTCCGGCTCGATCTCCCCCCGCGCGATCCGCCCCTCGTAGTGATCCAGTACCGATTCCGCCATGCTCACCCTGAAACGATTCTACGACCCTCGACCACGGATCGCCTCGGCCCGCCACCGTAGCCCCGTCAGTCCGCGCGCCCTTCACACTGCAACCGCTCGCACCCTCGAAAAGCCGGCGATTAGGACCGGCAACGCCCGGCGGCAAGCCCCCGACACGGGTTCCCTTGCGCGGCGCACAACCCAGCCCCGCGTTTTTTGCGACGCAACACAGGCCGAAAGCCCACAACCGCGCCAGAAGCGACAAAACATCGTTTCTACGGCCACTTATTTGGCGCATTGTGCGGCGCACAAGACACCCTATATCGAGCACGGTGCTCCAGGATCCCGGAGCGCCGATGACGGCGGAGAGCGGCACGGACTGCGCGAGGCGCGTTCCGGTCCCCTCTCTCGACGGTTCAGACTGGAGGGTCGATCCAATGAGCGAGTATGCACATACGAGCGGCATATTCCGCAAGCTTTGGCCGCACGAGCAGAACCTGTTTCGCGACCACCTGATGCGCCTGGACAAGACCAGCCGCGCCATGCGGTTCGCGCACGGCGTCTCGGATTCCTTCATCGAGGACTATGCGCGGCACATGGCCGACGCCGGCACGACGGTGTTCGCCTACATCGAGGACGGCGAGGTGCGCGGCGCCGCCGAGCTGAAGAAGCTCGGCGACACCTGGGGCCGCGAGGCGGAGGCGGCGTTCTCCATCGAGACCGCCTATCAGGATCACGGGCTCGGCTCGGAGCTCATGGGCCGCGTCATCCGCGCGGCGCGCAACCGCGGCATTCACCTGCTTTACATGAGCTGCCTCGCCTCCAATACGAAGATGCAGGCCATCGCCCGCAAGCACGAGGCCGACCTGCGCTTCGAGATGGGCGAGGTGGTGGGCGAGATCGTGCCCGAGGGGCCGAGCTATTTCTCGCTCCTCGCAGAGGCCGTCGAGGATCGCGTCGGTTTCATGATGGCGGTTCTCGATCTGCAGCGGCGCGTCGTAAAGGCAGCTTAGCGGCCAGCCGATCCCAACCTCATATCTCTTCCGATCCACGGCTCGCGAGATTGATTTCCGCGATCCATTTCTGCTGCGCGATGATGAGACGGAGTCGAGATTGACGGCGTAGAGTCTTGAATATGGAAGAGATTGTTGACTTCACGCAACACTTTGCACGGAATTCGGATAAATCGACATGCTGAATCCATTTTGCATGTCAACAAAATGATCGAACTTGCGCATGATTTTTTTGTTCCGAAATGATTCGGACATTAGAGGGAGAGATTACCATGGCTAAGACTGTGAAGAAGGCTCCGGCCCGCAAAGCTGCGAAGAAGCCGGCTGCTCGTAAGGCTGCTGCGCGCAAGCCCGCCGCTCGCAAGACCGTCCGCAAGGCGGCTGCGAAGAAGCCGGCCGCTCGCAAGACGGCTGCCAAGAAGCGCCGCGCGGCCTAAGTCGCGCATCCGCCGACCCGCTCCTGTCTGGGCAACAGGGCGGGGATTGGCGGAGGTGTCTTGGAAAGAATTCCGACTTGAAGACCGATGGCAGCGAGACGCGCCATCGGTCTTGTCGTTTCTGGGCCCGAAAAAGATCCGGAATATCGCCAAAAGGGCGCCGCCTTGTGCCCCGCAGGGGATGGCTCCGACATCAAGGGCCGCACGAGCCGAACCTGCGCAGTTTCAGACCCGGCGCTGCACCATCAGCTTCTTGAGCTCGGCGATGGCCTTGGCCGGGCTCAGCCCCTTGGGGCAGGCCTTGGCGCAGTTCATGATGGTATGGCAGCGGTAGAGGCGGAACGGGTCCTCGAGCGTGTCCAGCCGCTCGCCCGTCGCCTCATCGCGGCTGTCGATGACCCAGCGGTAGGCCTGCAGCAGCGCCGCCGGCCCGAGATAGCGGTCGGAATTCCACCAGTAGCTGGGGCACGAGGTCGAGCAGCAGGCGCAGAGAATGCACTCGTAGAGCCCGTCGAGCTTCGCGCGATCCTCCCGCGACTGTTTCCATTCCTTGGGCGGCGTTGCCGTCTCCGTCTTGAGCCACGGCTCGATCGAGCGATGCTGCGCATAGAAGTTCGTCAGGTCCGGCACCAAATCCTTGACCACGCTCGTGTGCGGCAGCGGATAGATCCGGATCGGCCCCGTGACCTCGTCGAGGCCCTTGAGGCAGGCGAGATCGTTGGTGCCGTCGATGTTCATGGCACATGACCCGCAGATCCCCTCCCGGCAGGAGCGGCGGAACGTCAGCGTCGGATCGATCTCGTTTTTAATCTTGATCAGCGCGTCGAGCACCATTGGCCCGCACTGCTCGACGTCGAGCCAGTAGGTATCGATGCGCGGGGCGTCGCTGTCGTCGGGGTTCCAGCGATAGATGCGCAGCTCGCGCCACGTTCCCTTGACGTCGGGCGCATTCCAGGTCTTGCCCGTCGTGATTTTCGAGTTCTTGGGAAGCGTGAGCTGAACCATGCCGTGCGGACCCCGTGCTGGCGCTTTCGCTGGAAAGCGCATCGTTCGCGATTGCAGATAAAGACAAAACAACGCCTCGCTGTTCATGAGACCGCGATCCGCGGCTGTCAACGGCAAGCCCCGGACGGGGGCATGCATTCCTTCGCCGTCGCAATGAGAAGAGAGCGCCGCATCGCGGCTTGCGCATAAAAGTCGCTCCCCGCAGACGATGACGGCTGCACACCGCTGATCGCGGACGCAGGCGGCGTGCAACATTCCAAAGAATGAATAATCACTATGAAATTACAAATAGTTATACTGTCATAAATCCACAGCGTCCGGTCTCTAAAAAAGCCAGGGACAAGCTTCGGAGGGGAGAGCGCTGCGAAGGGCCGCGCTCAAAACCGCCAGAGACAGGAGACCAACGTGAGCAGCAGGATCATCGCCTCGGCAACGGTCGCAGCCGTCGGCATAAGCGTGTTTGCCTGTACGACATTGGCCCGCGATCAGGTCAAGGTTGCGGGATCGTCGACGGTTCTGCCGTACGCGAGCATCGTTGCGGAGCAGTTCGGCAAGACGTTCCCCGCCCTCAGAACGCCAGTGGTCGAATCGGGCGGCTCGGGCGCCGGCCTCAAGCAGTTCTGCGCCGGCGTCGGCGAAGACAAGATCGACATCGCCAACGCCTCGCGCAGGATCAGGCCGTCGGAAATCGCCGACTGCGCGAAGGCCGGCGTGGACGACATCATGGAGGTCAAGTTCGGCTACGACGGCATCGTGCTCGCGGTGGATGCCCGCGCCGGCCAGTGGAAGCTCGAGCCGAAGGACCTCTTCCTGGCGCTCGCCGCCCAGGTGCCGAAGGACGGCGCGCTGGTCGCCAACCCCCACAAGACCTGGAAAGAGGTCAACGCCGATCTCCCCGACTGGCCGATCCTGGCCTTCATCCCCGGCGAGAAGCACGGCACGCGCGAGGTCTTCGAGGAGAAGGTCATGCACGCCGGCTGCAAGGCTACGGGCGCCGATGCGCTTCTCCTCGCCAAGGCCGAGGGCGCCGATGAGACTGCCAGGAAGACGGCGGCCGACAAGGCGTGCGGCAGGGTCCGCAAGGACGGTGCCGCCGTTGACATCGATGGCGACTACACCGAGATACTGGCCCGCATCGAATCCAACCGGCAGGCCCTCGGCGTGTTCGGCCTCTCGTTCTACGAGAACAACAAGGACAAGCTCACGGTCGCCACCATCAGCGGCGTCGAGCCCTCGCTCGAGACCATCGCCTCCGGCGAGTACCCGATTTCCCGCCCGCTCTTCTTCTACGTAAAGAAGGCGCATCTCGGCGTGATCCCCGGCCTCAAGGAGTATGTCGCGTTCTTCACCTCGGATAAGATCCTCTCGGCCGACGGCCCGCTCGTCGAGTACGGCCTCGTGCCTCTCCCCGACGCCGAGCGCATCGAGGTCCAGGAGCTCGTAAAGTCCGGCAGGACGCTCACGACCGCGGGCAAATGAGCCTCTGACGACCCGAAGGAGCGGGGACGGGAATGAGGCGAGATCTGCCGCTTCCCCGCCCCGCAGTTTGACCGAGCAAGCGTTTCCGAACCAGGAAAGAGCCAGTGTCGACGCCCCTACTGTTTCTCTCCGTTTTCGCCCTCGGCGGCATCGGTTGGTTTCTTGGAAATCGCCGCGCGCGCGCGTCCGTCGAGGGCAAGACATCCCGACTGCATTCGAGGCCGGGCTACTACGGAGCCTATGTCCTGCTCTGGACGACGCTGCCGGCCGCGGCCCTGATCGTCGCTTGGGCCGCCGTCGCGCCGCTCGTCACCACCTCGCTGGTCGACTCCCGCCTGCCCGAGGCCGTCCGGAGCGGCCCCGAGCAAACCCGCACACTGACGATGTCCGCCGTGCGCCTCATCGAAAAGGGATTCTCCGCGCTCTCGCCCGAGGAGTTCGAGAAGACGCTCGACCCCGCAACCGACATCAAGGCCCTGCTGCTGAGCAAAGGCGTGCCGCTGGCCGTCACGCCCGAGCCCTACGCCGTGGACGCAGCCCGCTACCAGCTCACCCTCAAGAACTCGAGCCGGGTCCTGATCACGATCTCCGCGCTCGCGCTCGCCCTGCTCGGTCTGGTATTCGCCCTGTTCCAGGTCGGACCGAAGCTCAGATCCCGCAACGCCGTCGAATCCGTGGCCCTCGCCGGGCTTCTCGGCTGCTCGATGGTCGCCATCCTGACCACGCTCGGCATCGTGCTCTCGATGCTGTTCGAAAGCGTCCGCTTCTTCTCGATCGTGCCGTTCACCGACTTCCTCTTCGGCACGGTCTGGGATCCGCGCTTCTCCGCCGCGGGCGCGAGCGGCAGCTCGGGGGGCGAGTTCGGCCTCCTGCCCCTGCTGTGGGGCACGCTCTACATCTCCCTGGTCGCGCTCCTCGTGGCGGTGCCGGTCGGCCTCTTCAGCGCCGTTTACATGTCGGAGTACGCCTCCGCCCGGGTTCGCATGACGACCAAGCCGCTGCTCGAGATTCTCGCCGGCATCCCCACCATCGTCTACGGCTTCTTCGCCCTGATCACGTTCGGCCCGCTCCTGCGCGACCTCGGCGCCTCCGTCGGCCTTTCGATCTCGGCGACCAGCGTGCTCACCGCCGGCCTCATCATGGGCGTCATGCTGATCCCCTTCGTCTCCTCGCTTTCGGACGACATCATCAACGCCGTCCCCCAGTCGCTGCGCGAAGGCTCCTATGGGCTCGGAGCGACGCAGTCCGAGACCATCAAGCGCGTCGTCCTTCCGGCCGCGCTGCCGGGCGTCGTCGGCGCCGTGCTGCTCGCCGCCTCCCGCGCCATCGGCGAAACCATGATCGTCGTGCTCGCCGCCGGCATCGCGCCGAACCTGACGCTCAACCCCTTCGAGCCGGTGACCACCATCACGGTCAAGATCGTGAGCCAGCTCACCGGCGACCTCGAGTTCAACTCGCCGCAGACGCTGGTTGCCTTCGCGCTCGGCCTCACGCTGTTCGTCTTCACCCTGGCCCTCAACATTTACGCGCTTTACATCGTGCGCAAGTACAGGGAGCAGTACGACTGATGACGATGGAACACGCTCCCATGGCAACGGAAACCGGCCTCTCCGCCCGCAGCATCCGCGAAGCGACCCAAGCCCGCATCGCCAAGCGCTACGCCGCCGAGCGCCGCTTCAGGGCCTACGGTATCGCCGCCATCCTGTTCGGCCTGGTGTTTCTCGTCGCCCTCTTCGCGACGATTTTCATGCGCGGCTACACCGCGTTCCTGCAGTCGGCCTTCACGCTTCCGGTGCACCTCGACCAAGGCGCATTCGGCGCATCCTCGCCGCCCTCCGAGAACGACATCCTGATGGCCGACTATACGAAGCTCGCCAACCGCGCGCTGTTCCAGGTCCTCGGCGTCGACCCCGGGAACAGACAGGACGCCAAGGCGGCCGCGGTCCTGCTTTCGGCCCATGCCGACACCCGGATCCGCAACGCCGTCCAGGCCGATCCCTCGCTGATCGGCAAGACGATCGAGCTCGATCTCCTGGCCCACGGCAACGTCGACACCTTCATGAAAGGCCACTTCGACCGCAGCGTTCCGGAGGGTCGCCGCCAGCTTTCCGACAAGCAGCTCGCCTGGCTCGACAAGGCGGCCGCCTCGGGGCAGTTGGCAAAGCACTTCAACACCGGGCTCTTCACGTACGGTGCCTCGAGCAAGCCCGAGACGGCCGGCGTCGGCGTGGCGCTTGCCGGCTCGCTCTACATGATGCTGATCGTGCTGCTGGTCGCCGTCCCGCTCGGCGTCGCGGCCGCGGTCTATCTCGAGGAATTCGCGCCCAAGAACCTCCTGACCGACGCCATCGAGGTCAACATCAACAATCTCGCAGCCGTGCCGTCGATCGTCTTCGGCCTCCTCGGCCTCGCGATCTTCATAAACTTCGTTGGGCTCCCTCGCTCGGCAGCCCTTGTCGGCGGCCTGGTGCTCGCGCTCATGACGCTACCGACGATCATCATCGCGACGCGCGCCGCCGTCGCCGCGGTCCCCCCCTCCATCCGCGAGGCGGCCCTCGGCGTCGGCGCCTCGAAGATGCAGTCCATCACCCACCACGTGCTGCCGCTCGCCGTGCCTGGCATCCTGACCGGCACCATCATCGGCTTGGCGAAGGCCCTTGGCGAGACAGCGCCGCTGCTGATGATCGGCATGGTCGCCTTCGTCGTCGATTTCCCGAAGACGCCGCTCGATGCCTCGACCGCGCTTCCCGTGCAGATCTTCATGTGGGCAACGGCGGCCGAGCGCGGCTTCGTCGAGCGTACGGCCGGAGCCACGCTGATCCTGCTTGCCTTCCTCATCTGCATGAACGTAACCGCCGTCATCCTCCGCCGCCGTTACGAGCGCCGCTGGTAGACCCGTTCCATTGGAGTGACCATGCTGAACGTTACGATCCCCGACCCGAAACGCGCCATGAAGCTCGGCAACACGCTCGACCCCAAGGTCGTCGCCAGGGACGTGAACGTCTACTACGGCGAGAAGCACGCGCTGCACGACGTCTCCGTCGACATCCCCGATCGCGGCGTCATGGCGTTCATCGGCCCCTCCGGCTGCGGCAAGTCGACGTTCCTGCGCTGCATCAACCGCATGAACGACACCATTCCGATCTGCCGGGTGACGGGCAAGATCTCGATCGACGACGAGGACATCTACGATCCCGCCCTCGACGTCGTGCAACTACGGGCCCGGGTCGGCATGGTGTTCCAGAAGCCGAACCCGTTCCCCAAGTCGATCTATGAGAATGTCGCATACGGGCCCCGCATCCATGGCCTCGCCGCAAACAGGGCGGAGCTCGACAACATCGTGCAATCGAGCCTCGAGAAGGCCGCGCTCTGGAAAGAGGTCAAGGACCGTCTCAACGATCCGGGCACCGGTCTTTCGGGCGGCCAGCAGCAGCGCCTCTGCATCGCCCGCGCCGTCGCGGTGAGCCCCGAGGTGATCCTGATGGACGAGCCGTGCTCGGCGCTCGACCCCATCGCCACCGCCAAGATCGAGGAGCTGATCGACGAGCTGAAGAAGAACTTCTGCATCATCATCGTCACGCACTCGATGCAGCAGGCCGCCCGCGTCTCGCAGCGCACCGCATTCTTTCATCTCGGCGTCCTCGTAGAGGAAGGCGCCACCAGCGACATCTTCACCAACCCCAAGGACCAGCGTACGCAGGATTACATCACGGGCCGCTTCGGCTAGCGACGGAGTGCGACCCGGAGCTTCGGAAACGAGCTCCACCACGGCCAGGAGCCTTAAGTGCGGATCGATCGGAAACCCTTTTTTGCCGGCATCATGCCATCGCTGAGCCCGCGTCCCGACGCAGAGAGCCACACGGAGCCGACAGCCGCGTCGACTGCCGCGGCGGGAAAGCCCAAAGGAGAAGCAGCGCCCATGAACGAGCACATTGTGAAGTCCTACGAGGAAGAGCTTGCCCTCCTCGACAGGAAGATCGCCCAGATGGGCGGGCTGGCCGAGCATATCCTCGGCCAGTCGTTCGATGCGCTTGAACGCCGCGACCCGCAGCTCGCCGAGCAGGTCGTGAAGTCCGACAAGCAGATCGACCAGCTCGAACGCGACATCGAGGAGCAGGTGATCTCGATGGTCGCCCGCCGCCAGCCGCTCGCCGACGACTTGCGCCACGTGATGGCCGCGCTGCGGATCACGACCGACCTCGAGCGCATCGGCGACCTCGCCAAGAACATCGCCAAGCGCGCGCTCGCCATCGCGCACGAATCGCATCCGAAGCCTTTGATGACAGGCCTACGCCACATGGGCGAGCTGGCGCTCGCCCAACTCAAGGACGTGCTCGATGCGTATGCCGCCCGCGACGCGGATCGCGCGCTCGCCGTGTGGCGCGAGGACGAGAACATCGACTCCATGTACAATTCCCTGTTCCGCGAGCTCCTGACCTACATGATGGAGGACCCGCGCAACATCGGCCTTTCGACCCACCTCCTGTTCGGTGCCAAGAACATCGAGCGTGTCGGCGACCATACGACCAACATCGCCGAGACGATCCACTTCCTGGTGAAGGGCACCAACATCACCGACGATCGCCCCAAGGGCGACGACACCAGCTCGACCCTGTTCTCGAAGGATTGAGCGGTCTTAAGCCATGGGCAACCGACGATGACGGCAAAGATACTGCTGATCGAGGACGAGGCGCCGCTGGCCCAGATGCTGCGCTACAATCTCGAGGCCGAGGGATTCCGCGTCGCCCATGCCGAGAACGGCGAGGAGGCCGAGATCCTGGTCGCCGAGGAGAAGCCGGACCTCCTCGTGCTCGATTGGATGCTGCCCGGCGTCTCCGGCATCGAGATCTGCCGGCGCATGCGGGCGCGGATGGAGACCAGGTCGATCCCGATCGTGATGCTGACGGCGCGCGGCGAGGAGGGCGACCGCATCCGCGGCCTCTCAACCGGCGCCGACGACTATGTGGTGAAACCGTTCTCGCTGCCCGAGCTGATGGCGCGCGTGAAGGCCATCCTGCGCCGGGCCTCGCCCGACCGCATGGCGGAGGTGCTGCGCTTTGCCGATATCGAGCTCGACCGTCCAGCCCACAAGGTGACGCGCGGCCTACGCGAGGTGCATCTCGGCCCCACCGAGTTCCGCCTGCTCGAGTTCCTGATGGAAAGCCCGGGTCGCGTGCTCTCGCGCGCCCAGCTTCTCGACGGCGTATGGGGCCGTGACGCCTATGTCGACGAGCGGACGGTGGACGTCCACGTCGGCCGCCTGCGCAAGGCATTGATCCGCGGTAAGGAGCGCGACCCGATCCGCACCGTCCGCGGCTCGGGCTACGTGTTCGGCGAGCGCAACAGCGCCTGAGATGCGCCAGCGCCTCCGCCCTCCGGCGAGGCCGACACCGGCGCCTGTGGACACGGGCGACCGACCTTTCCCTGCCTCCCTTTGCCAGCGTACGGCCGGTTTCCAGCCGCCTCGAAAAAAATTTCTCGACCTCGGCGCGCGCGGCCGCCCGAAGCCGTCCGCATACCCGCATCGGACGACCCATCGGTCGCAAATGGGCGATCGAAAGTTATGAAGCGCAATGAGACGATTGCAGACGAAAGCTCGATAGAACTCTCAAAAGACGGCGCGACGGCCGGCGCCGCAGGCCCGCGCGTCCGGCGCGCGCGCGACCGTCCGACCGCTGCCGACGAAAACACTTGCTTAACCGTCTTGTCGCCTAAATGACGCCACGACTGCACGACGGGATTGGACCTGGGTTCGCTCCCCATCGAGGACAAAACGAATGCGCTTCGCTCCAAACACACGTCCGAACGTCATGGCCAGGGAGAAAAAGGAAGCGCGGCTCAAAGCCTTCATCAGGGCCCACGTGGAAGGGCTCCGCGCCTCGGGCGTGGCGTCCGGCCTCACCGCGTATCGCCTGCTCGCGCTGTCGGCCGAGAGCCCAGCGGCCCGGGCGCTCAACGAGCTCGCCCCCGAGCTGGCCGCGGCCGGCGTTCGTATCGAGGCCATCCTCGCGCGCCGCTCAGAAACGGAGAAGATCGAGGGCGCCGAGTGCCGCTTCGTCACCGACCTCCGCCTCCTCGATGCGCACGAGCAGCTCGTGCTCGACCGCGCGACCGCCTGGATCGGCGACTGCATGCGCCGCGATCCGCTGAAGCGCGATGCCTACGAACTCTATTCCGACAACCCGGCAACGGCAGGCCATGCCGCCCGCTCGTTCGCCCAGATCTGGCACGCGACCGGCCCGTCCGGCAGCCTGGCGGCCGAGCCGAGGTGGACGGGACTGCGTCAGGCGAGCCTGTTCGACCCCTCGCTGATCGCCGGTGCCGAAGCGATGGCGACGCCGCACCTGCTTCCCATCCGCCACTGAACCGATCTCAAGGCCCGAAAAAGCCAATCGAAGCCGGAGCCCGCGCTCCGGCTTTTTTCGTGCTGCGCGCCGACCCGGTCAATCTCCCGCATCGGGCGGAACTTGCCGGTAAATTTGCGCTTTCCGCCAACGTTTGATCATTCGGCCCTGATGGGCTTCACGCGGCCCGGCCCCCCAATGGTAGTGTCCGCAAGCGAGATTTGGCAGCCGGCCAATCCGCTTCGAGCCCAAGGTGACCCGCAATGCGCGCCCTCCAATCCCTGCTGATCGGATTTTTCCTCCTCGTGAGCTTCGCCGCCGGCGCCGAGGAGCGCCCCTTCGCGCACAAGGGCGTCGAGAAAGACGCGGAGCGCTACGAGACCTACATCCGCGACACCTGGCGCCCCGACGGCCGCCAGGCGGCCGAGGTCAGGCTCGCCGCCGAGCGCCTGCTCGGGCCCGACCCGCGCGCCGCCTCGCGCAGCTTCGCGATCGCCGTCGCCACCGACCGCAAGAGCCCCGAGAACTGGATCGGCCTCGCCAAGGCCCTGCTCGCCATCAAGCCGGACCCCGACAAGTCCGAGACCTACGATCTCCCGGTGAACGCCTCGGGCGCCGCCTACCGCGCCTACAAGCTCGCGAGCGATCCCGCCATGAAGGCACGCGCCCTCGCCGTGCTGGGCGAGGCCATGCAGCGCCGCTCCTACTGGCGCCCCGCCATCGATGCGATGAAATCGAGCCTCTCCCTCGTCGAGGCTGCCGACGTGCGCGACGCCTACGAGAAGCTGCGCGCCGAGCACGGCTTCCGCATGACGGATTACGCCACCGACGGCGACGCCGCTCAGCCGCGCGTCTGCGTCCAGTTCTCCGAGAACCTCTCGCGCGGGCAGACCGATTTTGCCAAGTTCGTCTCCGTCAACGGCCGCGACCCGCAGTCGGTCTCCGTCGAAGGCAGCCAGCTCTGCATCGATGGCGTCGAGCACGGCGAACGCTATGAGATCCAGGTCCGCGCCGGCCTGCCCTCCGACGTCAACGAGCCGCTCGCCAAACCCGTGACGCTCGCCGTCTACGTTCCCGACCGCAAGCCGATGGTGCACTTCACCGGCAAGAGCTACGTGCTGCCGACGCGCGGCCAGAACGGCATCCCGCTGGTCGCCGTCAACACGAGCAAGGTCGCGATCGAGGTCTACCGCATCGGCGACCGCAGCCTCGCCAATGCCCTCGGCAACGGCGACCTCGACCGTCAGCTCCAGGGCTACCAGCTCGAGGAGCTGAAGAGCCGCACCGGCAGCGAGGTCTACAAGGGCGAGCTGGAGGTCCAGAGCAAGCTCAACGCCGAGGTCACCGTCGCCTTCCCCGTCAGCGAGGCCATCGGCGAATTGAAGCCCGGCGCCTACGCCATGATCGCGCGCCCCGCCGAGCAGGGCGACAACGACATCTGGCGCGAGCAGGCGACCCAGTGGTTCATCGTCTCCGACCTCGGTCTCACCGCCTTCTCCGGCGACGACGGCGTGCATGCCTTCGTACGCTCGCTCGCCAGCGCCGAGCCCGTCTCCGCGGTGACCGTACGCCTCGTCGCCCGCAACAACGAGATCCTCGCCACCGCGAAGTCCGACAAGACCGGCTACGTGCGCTTCGAGCCCGGCCAGTCCAAGGGCCAGGGCGGCAACGCGCCGGCCATCCTCGTCGCCGAGAACGGCACCGGCGAGTACGCCTTCCTCGATCTCACGAGCAACGCCTTCGATCTCTCCGACCGCGGCGTGAAAGGCCGCGACGCACCCGGCCCGCTCGACGGCTACCTCTACACCGAGCGTGGCGTCTATCGCCCCGGCGAGGAGGTGAACGTCACCGCCCTCGTGCGCGACGCGACCGGCGCTGCCGCAACGCTGCCCGTGACCGTCATCGTCGTGCGCCCCGATGGCGTCGAGCACGGCCGCTACGCGCTGACCGACAACGAGATCGGCGGCCGCACGCTGCACCTTGCGCTCGGCGGCGGCGCCATGACCGGCACCTGGCGCGCCAAGCTGCACGCCGATCCGAACGCCGACCCGATCACGCAGGTCTCGTTCCTGGTCGAGGACTACGTCCCCGAGCGTCTCGACATGACGCTCACCGAAGGCGCCGGCAAGCTCGCGCCCGAGGAGACCAAGACCATCGACGTCTCCGGCCGCTTCCTCTACGGCCCGCCGGCTGCCGGCATGGCCCTCGAAGGCGACATCGTCGTCAAGCCGTCCGCCAAGGATCTCGCGGGCTTCGAAGGCTACCGCTTCGGCGAGGCCGACGAGACCGTGAGCCCCGTGCGCCAGCCGCTTGAGAGCCTGCCGCTGACCGACGCCGACGGCAAGGCCGCGCTCACCATCGCGCTGCCTGCCGTGCCCAAGACCGCCAAGTCCCTCGAAGCCAACGTCATCGTGCGCCTGCGCGAGGACGGCGGCCGCACGATCGAGCGCACGATCACGCTGCCCGTCAGCCTCGACACGCCGCGTATCGGCATCAAGCCGCAGTTCAACACGACGGCACTTGGCGAAGGCGAGAAGGCCAACTTCCAGGTCGTCCTGCTCGACGCCGACGGCAAGCCTACGCCTGCACATCTCGACTGGAACCTCGTCCGCCTCGACACCTCGTGGCAGTGGTACCGCCGCGACGGCTACTGGACCTACGAGAGCCAGACCATCACGCGCAAGATCGCCAACGGCGCCGTCGACGCCACCGTTGACACGCCCGCCGCTATCTCCGCCGACGTCGATTACGGCCGCTATCGTCTCGAGGTGAGCTCCGCCGACACGGGCGGCACGCTGTCGAGCGTCGTTTTCAACGCCGGCTGGTACACGGGCGGCGAGACCGCCGAGAGTCCCGAGATGCTCGACGTTGCCCTCGACAAGGCAACGTATAAGCCGGGCGAAACCGCAAAGCTGCGCATCGCCGCCAGGCAGGGCGGCAAGGCCCTCGTTACCGTGCTCGGCCGCGGCCTGCTTTCCTCCCAGGAGATCGAACTGCCGAAGGGCGGCGGCGACGTCGACATCAAGGTCGGCGACGACTGGGGTCCCGGCGCTTATGCCACCGCGCTGCTCTATCGTCCGATGGACGAGGTTGCCAAACGCATGCCGAGCCGCGCCATCGGCGTCCGCTGGATCGGCGTCGATCAGGCCAACCGCACGCTCAAGGTCAGCGTCGCGACCGAAGAGAAGGTCAAAAGCGCGACCGATCTCTCGATCCCCGTCAAGGTCGACGGCCTCACGGCCGGCGAGGAAGCACGCGTCACGATCGCCGCCGTCGACGTCGGCATCCTGAACCTCACGCGCTACCAGGTCCCGGCGCCCGAAGCCCACTTCTACGCCCAGCGCAAGCTCGCACTTGAGTTGCGCGACTTCTACGGCCGCCTGATCGACGGCATGCGGGCCGAGCGCGGCAAGCTGCGCTCCGGCGGCGACGGCATGGAAGGCGCAGGCCTCCAGGGCACCCCGCCCGTCGAGGAAACCGTGTCCTACTACTCCGGCATCGTCACCGTCGGCGCCGACGGCACCGCCAACGTCACCTTCCCGTTGCCGAGTTTCAACGGAACCGTGCGCGTGATGGCCGTGGCATGGACCAAGGACAAGGTTGGCCACGGTACGAGCGATGTCATCGTCCGCGACTCCGTGGCGCTCACCGCCTCGGCGCCGCGCTTCCTGACGCTCGGCGACGAGGCCCGCGTCGACCTCTCGCTGCACAACGTCGACGGCCCGGCCGGCACCTACACGGCCAAGCTGATCGACGAGACCGAGGGCGAGACCGCGCTGGCCGAGAAAGCAGTCGACCTCAAGAGCGGCGAGCGCAAATCCGAGATCGTCACCTTCAAGCCGACCGACGTCGGCCTGCGTCTCTACGACGTCCGCGTCGCGGGCCCGGATGGCCTCTCACTGTCGCGCCGCCTGACGCTCGACGTGAAGCCGCCGGCCGGCGATATCAAGCGCACGACGGTCGCGAAGCTCGCAGGCAACGGCGGCAAGCTCACGCTGTCGAAGGACCTGCTCGCGGGCCTGATCCGCAACCGCACGACCGTCAACCTCTCGGTCGGACCGGCCGCGAGTATGGACGTGCCGGGCCTCTTGACCGCGCTCGACCGCTATCCGTACGGCTGCGCCGAGCAGACGGTCTCCCGCGCCCTACCCCTCGTCTACGCCAACGCCGTTGCCGCCCGCATCGGTCTCGGCGCCGACAAGGCCCTGAAGGAGCGCGTGCAGGGCGCCATCGCCCGCGTGTTCGACATGCAGGACTCATCCGGCGCCTTCGGAAGCTGGGGCCCCGGCAACGCCAACCTCTGGCTCACGAGCTACGTCACCGACTTCCTGACGCGCGCGCGCGAAGCCGGCTACGACGTACGCCAGCTCCCCTTCAACCAAGCGCTCGACCGGCTGCAGAACTTCGCCTTGAACGGCGAGGACTTCTCGACCGGCGGCGAGGAGCGCGCCTACGCCCTCTATGTGCTGGCCCGCAACGGCCGCGCACCGGTCGGCGAGCTGCGCTACTACGCCGACACGCGCCTTGATCGCTTCTCGACCCCGCTCGCCAAGGCGCAGCTCGGCGCCGCGCTTGCCATGGTCGGCGACAAGGAACGTGCCGAGACGGCGTTCAAGGCTGCCCTGGACGCCTTCGCCGACGAAGACAAGCTTCGCCTCGCCCGCTCCGACTACGGCTCCGATATCCGCGACGGCGCAGCCCTCGTCACGCTCGCATCCGAGACCAATATCGTGAAGTCCGAGACCCCGCGCCTCGTCAACGTGATCGCCAAGGCGTACCTCGCCCGCACCTACACGTCGACACAGGAGCAGGCCTGGATGCTGCTGGCCGCGCATGCGCTCGGCGAGCAGGCGGCGGGCTCCAGGCTCACCGTCAACGGCACCCCCGTGGACGGCTCCCTCATCCGCGCGCTGTCGCCCGAGGAGGTCGAGACCGGCGTCACGATCACCAACAGCGGCGACACCGAGACCGATGCCGTCGTCTCCGTGATCGGCGCTTCGCTCACTCCCGAGCCCGCTGTCGCCAAGGGCTTCACGATCACGCGCACCTACTACACGCTCGACGGCAAGGAGATCGACCTCGCGAGCGCCACCGGCGGCAAGAGCGAGATCGCGCAGAACGAGCGCCTCGTCGCCGTCCTCAAGATCGAGAGCGACGAGGCCGCCGGCCGCGTCCTCCTCGTCGACCGCCTGCCGGCCGGGCTCGAGATCGAGAACCCGCGCCTCGTTGACAGCGGCGACATCAAGAGCCTCGACTGGTTGCGAACGACGCGCCGCCCGGAGCACACCGAGTTCCGCGACGACCGCTTCGTCGCCGCCTTCGACCTCTGGGGCGCGCAGAGCAGCAGCAGCGAGTCCGAGGAAGGGTCCGACGAGACAGCCAGCGAGGAGGAAGGCAATAGGGCTTCGAAGGGTGCTACGGCGCCCGCCGCCACCGCGACCGTTGCCTACGTCGTGCGCGCCGTGACGCCCGGCTCCTTCGTCCACCCGGCCGCGACCATCGAGGACATGTACCGACCCGAGCGCTACGCGCGCACCGGTGCGGGGACCCTCGTCGTGAAGCCGAAGAGCTAGAGAACGAGAAATGATTTTCTCGTTCCCCAAAAAACGGCAAGTCGCAGAGAAGGCTGCCTCCGCCACCCCCGATCGCACCTCGCGATGGAGAACGCCGCTCCCCCTGCCTCTGCGGCTTGCCGCCTGTGCCCTCGCGGCGGTGGCCCTCGCGGTCGCCGCCGCAGGCGTCACGCTCGAGATCGTGAAACGCGACATCGGCCCGCTTCCGCTCGCGGCCGCCGAAGCGGAATCGGTCACGGTGCTCGACCGCAACAACCGCCTGCTGCGCGCCTTCACCACCAAGGACGGCCGCTGGCGCCTGCCGCTCGAGGTGAGCGAGGTCGATCCGCGCTACCTCGCGATCCTCATGGCCTACGAGGACAAGCGCTTCTACGACCACGGCGGCGTCGATCTGCGCGCCATCCTGCGCGCGAGCTACCTGCTGGCGCGCCACGGTGAGATCCTGTCCGGCGGCTCGACGCTGACCATGCAGGTGGCGCGCCTGCTCGACGGCAAGCATGAGCGCACCGGTGCCGGCAAGCTCCGCCAGATCGCCCGCGCACTGCAGCTCGAGGAGACGCTGTCGAAAGACGAGATCCTGCGCCTTTACCTGCGCCTCGCCCCGTTCGGCGGCAACATCGAGGGCGTGCGCGCGGCCTCCCTTGCCTACTTCGGCAAGGAGCCGAAGCACCTCTCGGCTGGCGAAGCCGCATTGCTCGTCGCGCTCCCTCAGTCGCCCGAGCGCCGCCGCCCGGACCGCAACAACGAGGCCGCCCACAAGGCGCGCGACCGCGTGCTCGACCGCGCGGTCGAGGAGGGCGTGCTGTCCAAGGCCGAGGCCGAGCGGGCCAAGGGCGAGCGCGTTCCCCGAAAGCGCCTCGAGGTCCTGAAGCTTGCCCCGCACCTCTCGGAAGCCGAGGTCGCCGCGCATCCCGCGACCCGCGTCCATCGCCTGACGCTTGACCGGAATATCCAGTCCGCCATCGAAAAGCTGACCAGCGAGCAGACGAAGCTCCTCGGCCCGAAGCTGTCGGCCGCCGTGCTCGTCGTCGACCACGCGACAGGCGAGGTCCTGGCTCACGTCGGCTCCGCCGACTATCTCGACCGCGACCGCCAGGGCGCCATCGACATGACGGACGCCATCCGCTCGCCGGGCTCGACCCTGAAGCCCTTCATCTACGGCCTCGCCTTCGAGCAGGGCATCGCCCATCCCGAGACGCTGATCGAGGATCGCCCGACCCGCTTCGGCACCTACACGCCTGAGAACTTCGACGAAGCGTTCCACGGCACGGTGACGATCCGCGAGGCGCTCGGCAATTCGCTCAACGTCCCGGCCGTGAAGGTGCTGGCTGCCGTCGGACCCGGCCGCCTCATGGGCCGCTTCCGCCGTGTCGGCATCGTCGCTCAGTTGCCGGCCAACACCAGACCCTCGCTCGCCATCGCCCTCGGCGGCCTCGGCATGACACTCAAGGATCTTGCGACGCTCTACGCCGACCTTGCGCGCGGCGGCGAGCCGGTCACGCTCAAATGGCATCGCGACGCGCCGGCAGCGACGCCCGCGGCCGCGCGCCGCCGCCTGCTGACCCCGGTCTCGGCCTGGTACGTGACCGACATCCTGCGCGACGCCCCGCCGCCGCCGAACGCCAAGGGCGGGGCCATCGCCTACAAGACCGGCACCTCCTACGGCTACCGCGACGCCTGGGCCGTCGGCTTCGACGGCCGTCACGTCGTCGCCGTCTGGGTCGGTCGCCCGGACGCCGCCTCGACGCCCGGCCTCATGGGCCGTCTCTCCGCCGCACCGATCCTGTTCGACGCCTTTGCGCGTATCGCCGAGCGCCCGGCGCCGTTCCGCTCGGCCCCGGCGGGCGCCATGAAAGCGACCGGCACGTCCCTGCCGCCGCCGCTCAAGCGCTTCCGAGGCCCGGCCGATGATGTGATCGCCAAGGGCCCGTTCCTGGACCCACCGGTGCTGATCTCCTTCCCCCCGGACCGCTCCGAACTCGACATCGCCGAGCGGGAGGCCGAGCCGCTGATCATCAAGGCCGAGGGCGGCGCGCTGCCGCTCACCTGGATGGTCGACGGCGCCCCCGTGACCTCCGATCCCCTGCGCCGCGAGGTGGAATGGCAGCCGGACGGGCGCGGCTTCGCCAAGCTGACCGTCATCGACGCCAAAGGCCGCGCGGACCGCGTCACCGTGCGCCTGCGCTGACCGGATGAGGACGGGCCGTCATGGCAAAGCCGCAACCGGCGCGCTAAGGTTCTCGCCTGATCGCGGGGCAGCGCGCCCTCACCCGCGCAGCGTCATGGCGGAGCCAATTCGCATGGATGGGGAGAGGTCGCGCAGCGCATGCTGCGCGGGTGAGGGGGCCCTGCACTTCGAGGCGACAGAGCGACAGGATGGTTACACTTTGAGACGAGCAGCGACCGCCCTAGTCACATGGCTCGGTATTGCCGCCCTGCTCGCGGCGCACGCCGCCAAAGCCGAGGAGACCGTCCCCAGCCTGCCCGCGCTCGCCGCCGACATCTCGCAGACCTCCGTCTCCGGCATCTCCTCCGGCGCCTACATGGCCGGCCAGTTCCAGGTCGCCCACGCGAGCGTTGTCGTCGGCGCCGCCATCATCGCCGGCGGCCCCTACGGCTGCGCGGAGAGCGCCTATGCCGACGTGATGTCGGGCCCGGGCCTCGCGCTTCTCAATCTGTCGAAGGCCGTCAACGGCTGCATGCTGAACGCGCTCGCCCTCTGGGGCATCCCCGACGTTCCCCGGCTGGTCGAGAAAACGAAAAGCCTCGCGGAGGCCGGCCGCATCGATCCGCTGTCGAGCCTCCTCGGGGACCGGGTCTATCTCTTCTCCGGAGAGAACGACCGCACCGTCGTCCCCGCCATCGTCGAGGCGGCCTACGCCTATTACCGTGGGCTCGGCATTCCCGAAGAGAACCTCGCCTTCGTCACCGACACGCCGGCCGGGCACGCCTTCGTCACCGACACCGGCGGCTTGTCGTGCGAGCTCACCGGCAAGCCGTTCGTCGTCGATTGCGACTACGACCAGGCGGGCAGCGTCCTCCAGCACATCTACGGGCCGATGGCCGCGCGCGCCGCAACGCCGGGAGGCGTCTTCCAGGAGTTCGACCAGCGGCCCTTTGCGGAGGGAATAGCCAACCACGGCATGGCGAGGCGCGGCGTGGTCTACATCCCCCCGAGCTGCGCCGGAGGGACGACGTGCCGGGTCCACATCGCCTACCACGGCTGCACCCAGAACCGCGCCGTGGCCGGCGATGCCTTCGTGCGCGGCTCCGGCTACGCCAACTGGGCCGACGCGAACGCGCTCATCATCCTCTTTCCCGAGGTCTCCGCCTCGCCCGTCAACCCGCAGGGCTGCTGGGACTGGTGGGGCTACACAAGCGACGACTATCTGACGCGGAAGGCGCCGCAGATCGAGATCGTCTACCGCATGCTTGAAGAGCTCGGAAAGCCGCGCCCCTAATGCTCTCAGAGCCGCTGGCCGCAACGCTCTCGACAGCTGGGTTGAGCGGGCCGCCACGATCCGATAGACCATGACCGCGTTGGGACGCGGAGGGGATCGATCGATGCGAGGTGCGACGGGCCGAGCCTGGACGGGTCACGTCTGGAGGTCCCGGGCCTGGACATCCGGGCCGGCGCACGGCGCACGGGGCAAACCCGCGACGCGCCTGACGGAGGCTCTGTCGGCTCTCTTCGCCGCGGCCGCCCTGGCCGTCGCCGCCACGCCGGTCGTCCTCGAGCAGACCGCCGAAGGGTCACGCCCGGACGAGGCCGCCGGAACCACCTCCCCCCGCACCGGGCTCGCCCCCCCCGGCCGCGAGGTGATGTTCGCCGGCTACGGCGGCGTGCCCTACACTTACCCGAGCGACGTCGGGCTCAAGAAGGACGGTCTCCACGACCTCACCGCCAGGGATGTCGCCTGGGACGGCAAGCCCTTCGTCAACCCGGTCTACTATGGCGCGCGCATCGTCCGCTTCGGTGCTGGCCGCCTCGGCGCCATGCTCGACTTCACCCATTCGAAGGCGCTCGCCCGCCTCGACGAGGATGTCACCTTTCAAGGGACGCTGAACGGCGCCCCGGCGCCCGAGCGTGCGCGGCTGCGCGATATCTTCCGCAAGCTCGAGGCGAGCCACGGCCACAACATGCTGACGCTGAACGGCCTCCTGCGGCTGCCGAGTTTTTCGCTGGGCCTTCAGCCCTATGTCGGCCTCGGCGCCGGCGTGTCGCTGCCCCATTCCGAGGTTCATCTCGCCAGCGCCGACAAGAGGACCTACGAGTACCAGCTTGCGGGCCCCGTTGCGCAGGCGCTGATCGGCCTCGAGCTGCGCACGGCGCGCGTCTCCTATTTCATCGAGTACAAGTTCACGTTCGCACCTTACGGGATGCCGCTCAGCGAGCGCGAAGGCTCCTGGCTGCCGCTCGATCTCTGGAGCCAGTTTCGGAACTGGTGGACCGGCGCGGAGCCGCCCGGCGGCCGTCTGACCACGACCTTCGTGAGCCACCAGGGCATCTTCGGCCTCGGCATCCGCTCCGCCCCCGTCGCCGCACCCTGACGCGCCGTCGGACCAGAGCTCACTCGGGCGAACGCCTGGGACCGGATCCACGCACGCGTCCGCAGCCTAAAGCGTTTTCAAGCGAAGTGGACACCACTTCGCATTAAGAAAACGCGTCAAACCAAAAACCAGAGAGCCTCGCGTCTGAGCCTGCCAGAGGCGAACAGGCTCTAGCGAAATGAGACAGCAGCGCGTCAGAAGCGCCGCAGCAACCGTTCGAGATAATCGAGCTCGGCCGGGGCGCGCGTCGCTTCGCCGAGCCTGCGGCGCAGCTCCTCCAGGATCTCGCGCGCCCGCTGCACATCGATCTGATCCGGCACCTTGACCGACGTGCCGAGGTCCGGTCCCTGCGTGCGCTGCGGGCGTCCGAGCGGATCGCGCGGCGTATCGCCCGACTGACCGTAGCGCTGCGGCATGTTGCGCATCATTTCCTGCGCCATGTTCTGCGCACCCTGGCGCATCTGGTCGAGCGCGCGGCCCTGCTGCTCGGTCGCCTCCTCGAGATCGCCGCGCTCGAGCGCCTCTCCGGCGCCCTGCATGGCGCCCTCGGCGTCCTGAAGCTGCTGGCTCGAGGAGCCGCCCTTCTCGCGCATCTGCTTCTGCAGTTGCCCGAGCCGGTCCTTGAGCGCGCGCTGACGCTGCGTGAGGTCGTCGAGACCACGCCGTCCCGCGCCCTGGCCGAGCTGATCGCCACGCCCCTGCTGACCCTCGCCGCCGGGCGCGCGCTGGCCGCCGCGTCCGCGCTGCGCCTGATCCGACTGCCCCGGCGGCGCGCCGATGTCGCCCTGCTGCCCGTCACCGCCCATGCCCTTCATGCCGGGCGGCGGCTTCTGATCGTTCCCCTGTCCGCCGTCCTCCTGCGCGCGCTGCTCGCCGAACGTGTCGTCCATGAGCTGCTGCTGGTCGCCGACCATGTTGCCCAGCTCTTCCATCATCTTCATCATCTCGCGGGTTTTCTGCGCCTGGTCCTTGTCCTGGCGACCCGCCTGCAGGCGCTCCATGAGATCCTGCATTTCGGAAAGAAGCTGCTGGGCCTGCTCGCGCGCGCCGTTTTTCGCCATCTCCTCGAGATTGCGCATCATGCGCTCAAGGTCGTCCTGGGCGAGCGACTGCTCGTCCGGGTTCTGGCCGTCCTGCGGCTCACCCTCCTGGTTTTCCTGCGCGAGCTGCTTCATGAACTCGTTCAGCGCCTGACGCAGCTCCTGCATCAGTTGCTTGATCTCTTCCTCGGACGCACCGTTCTCGAGCGCCTTGGAGAGCTTGTCCTGCGCCTCCTTGAGGGCGCGCTCGGCATCCGAGAGGTTTCCGTCCTCGATCCTGAGCGCGATCTGCCAGAGCTGGTCCACGACGCTCTTCGTGCCTGCCCGCGAACGGTCGCTCAAGAGCCGATACCGCGCCGTCCTGAGACCCAGATACACGCGCGGATCGTCGATGAAGCCGTCGGGCTCAAGCGTCAGGGCGTCGAGCGCGAATACCACCGTCGGGCGGTAGCGGCTGTCTTCCATGAGCTTCTTGCGCTGCTCGACGATGGCGCGCGCGAGCGGCTGCGTGAACTGGCGCTCGGGCAGGATCATTTCGAAGCCCGGGCTTTGCCCGATCTGCCCCGCGACATCCTTCGCCTCGAGCGTCATGACGACCTTGCGGCCCGCCCAGGGATGGGAGGCCATCTCGAAATAGGTGTGCGCCTCTGCCGAGGTCGCGTTGGGCCGCGGCAAACGCAGCTCAAGCTTGGGCGGACGCAGGAGCGGCGCGCGGGGGCCACGCAGCGGCTCGGGTCGCGCCCACGCCTTCTCCGGATCGCGCGGCGGATCGGGAAGCTTCTTGAGCTTCACGCCGGCGGAGGCCACGCCGTAGTCGTCCTCGACCTTGTAGGTGAGCTTGAGCGAGCCGCGCGGCGTTAGCTCGGGCAGCCGCGAGAGCGAGATCCTGGGAAGCTGGTCGGGGATCACCACGATGTCCCAGGCGGCAAGCTCCGACCCGCCGGCGAGCGCGCGCACCCGCGCCGAGCGGGTCATCTCGGTGCGGACCTCCTTGAGGTCGCCGACATCCGTCTCGGGCTTGGCCTCGAAGCGCTCGGCGGCGGCTGTCTCGCCCTTGGGGACTGTCGGCGTCACCTCGACGGTGAGCGGCGCTGATCCCATGCCGCCAACGCGCACGATGAGGACGCTCCGGGTCGGAACCTCGGGCAGCCGCGCCTTGCCGTCGGCGTCGGCTCCTCCCGCGGCAGGCTGCGTCCGCACGCCGCCGGCGCCATCCGCCAGCATGACCGGCGGACGTCCCGTGTACGCGGGCGGCGTCAGCCAGGCATCGAGCCGCGCCTGCGAATCGGTATGCACCGCGGCAAACGTGAACGCATCCCGCACGCGCTCGCCGACGCGGTCGCCGAGAAGGCCGGTGAGGCCCACGAGACCGAGCAGCAATGCGGCGCGGATGGCAAACGGATCGAAGCGGTCCGTACGCGGCCGCGGCTTGCCGGACCTGAGCTTGCCGAGCAGCGCCGCCATGCGCGCCCGATGCGCCTGCCAGATCGCCTGCGTCGCGGGGTCCGAGGACGGCGCGCTCAGCGTATCCTCATAGGACGTCGCCGGCCGATGCGGCACGCCGGACACGCGCTCGATGCGCCGGATGGCGTCCTCGCGGGAGGGCCAGGCAACGCGCAAAAAGGAGGCGAGCGCGACGGCGAGCGCCAAGCCGAACAGCCCGAGGACCACCACATGCAGCGGCAGCGGCAGGCGGGGCCAAAGGCCCGCATAGGAGACGAGGAGGAAGACGGCGACGACGGCGATGACGAGCCACAGCTTGAGCCACACCTGCTCGAGCACGACCGCCATGCGGGCGCGCCAGATCTTGCGCTCGAACGAACGATCGGCCGCTCGCGGCCCCTGATCCATCTCCATGGCACCAAACCTAGCATGGGCCCCGGGGGCAGGTTCATTACAAACCGCTAACGTTCACAGGCCTCGCCCGGATCCGCGGCGGCGCCAACACCCTGAAAAACGGTAGGGAATTGCGCTTGATGAATTGGGCCCGTGCCTTCTCCCGAGACGGCCCCTTGGCGCCGCCACGGGCGCGGGCCCGGCCCGTCAATGCTTCCTCACCCGGGCCGAATACCTAGCCCGCGAGCCACGGCGGCAGGCGGTCGAGGCCGATCAGGTCGTCGTAGGACGGCCGCGGCCGCACGACGGCGTAGGCTGCGCCGTCGACCAGCACCTCCGGCACCAGAAGGCGCGTGTTGTACGTGGACGACATCACCGCGCCATAGGCGCCCGCCGTCATCACCGCCATCAGATCCGAAGGCTCGAACGCGGGCAGCTCGCGCTCGAGCGCGAGGTAGTCGCCGGTCTCGCACACCGGGCCCACGATGTCCTGCAGCGTGCGCGGGCCCGAGAGTCGCCCTTCGAGCACCGGCCAGACCTCGTGATAGGCGTCGTAGAGCGTGGGCCGCAGAAGGTCGTTCATCGCCGCATCGACGATCGTGAACCGCTTGCCGGCGCCCGCCTTGGCGTAGAGGACGCGCGTGACGAGGATGCCCGCATTGCCGACGATCATGCGCCCCGGTTCGAGGTAGATGCGCGCCTCGAGGTCGCCGAGGGCCGCCTTGACGAGCGCGGCATACGCGTCCGGATGCGGCGGAACCTCGTCCGCGCCGCGGTAGGGGACGCCGAGCCCGCCGCCGATGTCGAGGTGATGGATCGCCGAGCCTGCGCGGCGCAGCTCCAGCGTCAGGTCGCGCATCAGCCGGAACGCATCGCGAAACGGCGCCAGATCCGTGATCTGGCTGCCGATGTGCATATGAATGCCGGAGACGTCGAGCCCCGGAAGGCTGCGCGCTTCCGCGTAGAGCCGCGGCGCCTCGAGGTAGGGGATGCCGAACTTGTTCTCGCTTTTGCCGGTCGAGATCTTGGCGTGCGTCTTGGCATCGACGTCCGGGTTGACGCGTAGCGCGACGCGCGCCGTGACACCGAGCCCCTCTGCCACCTCCGAGAGCGCCCGCAGCTCCGGCTCGCTCTCGACATTGAAGCTGAAGATACCCTCGCGCAGGGCATAAGCCATCTCCTCGCGCGATTTCCCGACGCCCGCGAAGATGATCCGGCCGGCCGGCACGCCCGCCGCCCGCGCGCGCCGGAGCTCGCCCTCCGAGACGACGTCCATGCCCGCCCCCGCGCGCGCCATCGTCGCCAGCACGGCCTGGTTGGAGTTGGCCTTGACCGCAAAGCAGATCACCGCGTCCTGGCCCTCGAACGCTTGGGCCAGCACGCGATAGTGCCGCGCCAGCGTGGCCGTCGAATAGCAGTAGAACGGCGTCCCGATCTCGGCGGCGATCCGCGGGAGGCTGACATGCTCGGCGTGAAGCACGCCGTCCTGATAAGCGAAGTGATGCATGGGAGAGAGGGGCCCGGAAAACAGGAAATCACCGGCCGACGCCGGCGGCGACGCACCTATAGAGCGTTTTCAAGCGAAGTGGACACCACTTCGCGTTAAGAAAACGCGTCATACTGAAAAACAAAGGCTCTGGCGGGAGAAACGCGGCGACGCTCGCAGAAGTCACGTTGGGGCGCTAACGGACCAGACCGTCCAGAATGAAGGGCTTGTGCGGCTTGGGCGCCGCTCCCTCGGGCTTGCCCTCGCCGGACTGGGCGTCTGCCGTGGTCTGCGTCTTGGCCTCGGGCGGAGCCTCAAGGCCGCCGCGCACGCCACAGCCCGCAAGCGTGAACGCCAGCGCGGAAGCGGCCATGGCAGCGCGAGCAAAACGCATCATCTCGATCAAGCCCAATTGCGACCAGCCCAAAGGAACCGCGGCACATCCAGCGGTTAGCAGGGAAACCGGGCGGATTTTAGCGCCCGGCGGCCTCCTTTTCCAAGCGCCGCGCCCAGACCCGCGCCATTTTCGCGACGTTCTGTGGCGAAGTTCCCCCATAGCTCCGGCGCGACCGTACCGAGTTCTCCACCGAAAGGACAGAGTAAACGCCGTTCGATATGCGGGGCTCGATGGCCTGCATGACGTCGAGCGGCACGGCCTCGAGCTCGAGCCCCCGCTCCTCGGCGGCCTTGACGATGGCGCCCGTCACGTGGTGGGCCTCGCGGA
>JRYH01005160.1_pt1 | contig 28676 bp, 22 predicted proteins | sample 235351 | NCBI WGS metagenome assembly JRYH01 (sample SAMN03074221, study PRJNA261480) | activated sludge metagenome | biome: Wastewater Treatment Plant; feature: Wastewater; material: Activated sludge; isolation source: activated biomass of a wastewater treatment plant treating wastewater... ...
AACGAGATCTATCTCGGCATCGGCGCCTATGGCGTGGCCGCCGCGAGCCTCGCCTACTTCAACAAGGAGCTGAAGGACCTCACCATCGAGGAGACGGCCTATCTCGCCGCCCTGCCGAAGGCACCCAACAATTACCATCCCTTCCGCCAGACCAAGCGCGCCACCGAGCGCCGCGACTGGATCATCGGGCAGATGGCGGAGAACGGCTACATCACGAGCGAGGAGGCGGCCGAGGCCAAAGCCAAGCCGCTGACGGTCAACATCCGCCCGGGCGGCGCGCACATCTTCGCCGCCGAGTATTTCGCCGAGGAGGTCCGCCGCTCGCTGCTCGCGGCCTATGGCGAGGCGAAGCTCTATGCGGGCGGCCTTTCCGTGCGCACGACGCTCGATCCGCGCCTGCAGCGGATCGGCCGCAAGGCCCTGACCGACGGCCTCGTCTCCTATGATCGCAAGCAGGGCTGGCGCGGCCCCGTGAGCAAGATCGACATCGCGGGCGACTGGGGCGTGCCGCTCGGCGCGATCGAGAGCCCATCCGATATCGCACCCTGGCGCCTCGGCGTCGTCCTCTCGCTCGAGAAGACGAAAGCCGTCGTCGGCCTGCGTCCCACCCGCAAGCAGGACGGCTCGCTGACCTCCGAGCGCCATGCCGTCGAGCTGACGCTGGCCGAGATCAAGTGGGCGAAGGTGCCGCGCAAGCGCACCGAGCCGAAGCAGATGGCGGATATCCTGACACCGGGCGACGTGATCTACGTCACCCCCAAGGACGAGCGGAACCTCGCAGGCGCCTGGTCGCTGGTGCAGATTCCCGAAGTTTCGGGCGGGCTCATTGCGATGGACCCCCACACCGGCCGCGTCCTCGCCGTGGTGGGCGGCTTCTCGTTCTCGATGAGCCAGTTCGACCGCGCCTTGCAGGCCAAGCGCCAGCCCGGCTCCTCGTTCAAGCCGTTCGTGTTCGCCGCGGCGATCGACAACGGCTACAAGCCGACGTCTATCGTGCTCGACGCGCCGATCGAGATCGAGCAGGGCCCGGGCCAGGACATCTGGCGGCCTTCAAACTACGAAAAGGATCAGTCCGCCGGGCCGACGACGCTGCGCGTCGGCATCGAGAAATCCCGCAACCAGATGACGGTGCGCCTCGCTCAGGACATGGGCATGCCGATCATCACCGAATACGCGAAGCGCTTCGGCATCTACGACAACCTCCTCCCGGTGCTGTCGATGTCTCTCGGCGCGGGCGAGACGACGCTGCTGCGCATGGCGACCGCCTACTGCATGATCGCCAACGGCGGCAAGACCGTGCGTCCCACGCTGATCGACCGCATTCAGGATCGCTGGGGCAAATCGGTCTGGCGCCACGACGCGCGCGAATGCACGGGCTGCAGCGCGGATCAATGGGCCAACCAGGAGGAGCCCGAGATCCCGGACGACCGCAAGGAGATCATCGATCCGCACACCGCTTATCAGATGACCTCGATCCTCGAAGGCGTGATCCAGCGCGGCACGGCAACCTCTCTCAAGTCGCTGAACCGTCCGGTCGCCGGCAAAACCGGCACCACCAACGAGGAGAAGGACGCCTGGTTCATCGGCTACACGCCGGACCTCGTGGTCGGCGTCTACGTCGGCTACGACACGCCGAGGCCGATGGGCAAGGGCAACACCGGCGGCCAGGTCGCGGCCCCCATCTTCGGCAGCTTCGTCAAGGAAGCGCTGGCCGATCAGCCGGCCGTACCGTTCCGCATGCCGCCCGGCATCAAGCTCGTGCGCGTGAACGTGCGCACGGGCCTCAGGGCCTCGCCGGACGATCCGTCCGCCATCACCGAAGCGTTCAAGCCGAACGAGGAGCCGGACGACGCCTATTCGGTGATCGGCTTCTCCGATCCCTATGCGCAGCAGAGCTCGGCGAGCGCGCCCCCCACCGCCGGAGCCTGGCAGACCGGCCCACAAGCCTCTCCCGGCTACGGCAACGGGCGCGGCGGCGGCATGTGGTGAGCGCCGCCCTGCCTGATCGGAGGCGCGTGGCCGCATAACGGGGCATCCCACCGCGTTTACATCGCCGGCACCTCTGACTATATCTCACGCCGAACACCCACCGAATTCGCACCTTGAGGAGGCGTCCATGCGCGCTGAAGCGCAAAAAATCGTGGCTTCGATCGAAGAGGCCCTGACGCTCTTGCGGAGGTATCTTTGACCCGGATCAGGCCGAGGCACGCCTAGCCGATCTCAACCGGCGCGCGGAGGATCCCGCGCTCTGGAACGACGCAGCCGCAGCCCAGAAGGTCATGCGCCAGCGTCAGGCGCTCGAGCAATCGCTGACCGACTTCCGGCGCATCGAGCGGGACTTCGAGGACAATCTCACGCTGATCGAGCTTGGCGAGGCCGAGGGCGACGACGCGATCGTGTCCGAAGCCGAAGCCGCGCTAAAGCGGCTCGACGAGGAGGTCCAGCACAAGAGCATCGAGGCGATGCTGTCCGGCGAAGCCGACAGCATGGACACCTATGTCGAGGTCCATGCCGGCGCCGGCGGCACCGAGAGCCAGGACTGGGCCTCCATGCTGACGCGCATGTACATGCGATGGGGCGAGCGGCGCGGCTTCAAGGTGAAGCTCATCGACGAAAGCCCGGGCGAGGAAGCCGGCCTCAAGTCCGCCACGCTCGAGATCGGCGGCGAGAACGCCTACGGCTGGCTCAAGACCGAGGCCGGCGTGCACCGCCTCGTACGCATCTCGCCGTTCGATTCGAACGCGCGCCGGCACACGAGCTTCGCCTCCGTCACGGTCTATCCCGTCATCGACGACTCGATCGAGATCGACATCAATCCCGCCGACGTGGACATCAGCTTCGCCCGCTCGAGCGGCGCCGGCGGCCAGCACGTCAACCGAACGGAATCGGCCGTGCGCCTCGTCCACAAGCCGACGGGCATCGTCATCTTCGCCCAGGAGCAGCGCTCCCAGCACCAGAACAAGGACATCGCCTTCAAGCGCCTCAAGGCACGGCTCTACGAGCTGGAGTTGAAAAAGCGCGAGCAGAAGGCAACCGCCGAGCAGGCCGCCAAGACCGATATCGGCTGGGGGCACCAGATCCGCTCGTATGTGCTCCAGCCCTATCAGCTTGTGAAGGACCTGCGCACGGGCGCGCAAAGCTCGAGCCCCGATACCGTGCTCGACGGCGACATCGATCCCTTCATCGAGGCCACGCTCGCCCAGCGCTTGCGCGGCGGCGCCAGCGCCGAGATCTCCGATCTCGATTGATCTCGTGATCGAACAACAGCGATGAGAGGCGGCGGACGAATGTCATTCGCCGCCTCCGAACCGCTTATGTCTTCTCTTTTCTTTGCGAATCTTGTCCTGCACCTTGGGCGGAATAGGCGGCCCCGGCAGCACCGAGCGCGTGCCTTTGTCCTCCGCGGCAGGCGGCACATTGACGGTACGGCTCACCGCTTCGTCGTCGACGGCATCGATCTCGCGCGCGGTCGCCGAAGGCCTGGTCTGGCGTGGCGTTCGTGGCGTTGTCCGCGCTTTCTTTTTCTCTTTCGTATCCATGCGGAACCTCCTCCGCCGTCGATCTTGCGACGGCGCGACGAAATGAAACTGCCGCGCAGAAGGCGGCAGCTCTCTGAGAATTCAACGCCAGCCGCCCGCGACAGTTCCGCAACCGGCAAGCGGGCCAGACCGCTGCCCCGTAGCTGCGCCAAGGATGTGTGGCCCGCGAGGCGGCCGAAGGAAGAGGAGACGGATCAGCTCTTGCCGTCCACGCGCGGCAGCTTTTCCGCTTCCAGCTTCGGATAAAGATGCATCACGGTGCGCTCGTACTCGTACCGCGCGAGCGCGATCTTCTCCGTCCACGGCGGCAGATCGAGGGCGGTCGCTTCGGAGATGTCGAGGCCGCGCTCGAACGCATCCGTCACAATCGCCGACACCGCCTCGAGCCAGTCCCGGGTCTGGACGATGCCGCGATCGGTCGCCTCATCCGGCCCATGCCCCGGCACGATGCGCGCATACTGCATGGCGTCGAGATTGGTGAGGTTGACGCGCCAGCGCGCGATATCGGCATGCGGCGTCGTCGGCGCACGATCGAGGAAGACGAGATCGCCCGCAATCAGCACGCCCGACAATTCGTCGAACAGGACGAGATCGGATTCGGTGTGCCCGCTCATTGCGAACAGCCGGAGGCGCCGGTTGCCGAAATCCTCGACGCCGCCTTCGATCACCGCACCGGGAAGCTTGACCTCGGTGCCGCGCATCCAGTCACCCGCCGCCCGATACATCGAATCCGCGAACCCCTCGCCCATCGCCTCGAGCCCCTTGCTCACCGCCGATGTCGCCGCGATGACGCCCGGCGCGAACGCCTGGTTGCCGAGCACGTGATCCGGATGGAAGTGCGTGAGGTAGACGCGGGCCACCGGCTTGCCCGTCAGCTCCTTGGCGAGCGCGGCGAGCGCCTCGCCGAACCGGAGCGACGGCCCCGTATCGACGATCACCGCCCCGGCCGAGGTGTCGAGGATGGTGATGTTGGCAATCGCTCCGCCGTTGGCAGCCGTAATCGCCTCCTGCGCGCCGGGCAGCATCCAGACGCCGTCCGCGAGCTTCTCGGGCTTCAGCGTGTAGATCAACGGCGCGGCCGTTGTATCGAAGGCCGGAAGCCAGCACGAGGCCAGCGTGGCCGAAAACGCCGTCACGGCCTGCCTGCGCGTCAGCATCGCGGACATGTCCTTGTCTCAAGCGTTGGCGGGATGCGGCACCGCGAGGTGGCTCTGCCGCCCGGGTGCCGGAACATGCGAGCGATAGACCCCGCCGTTGATATCGCGGCCCTCGACGTTGACCGAGCTCTCCGATGCGCCGAGCGGCATCATCAGCGTCACCGTCGGATCCTCGCTCATCGGCTCGAACATCTCGAGGGTCGCCAGCGGCACGCCCGATCCGCTCGAAAGCTTGACCTGCTCGATGTAGTAGGCCGGGGTGTTGTCGCGGGCGAGGCCCGTATCCATCGGATGGCGAATGCGCAGGCGCATACGCGCGAGCCCGGTCACATCGCGCCAGATACGGCCTTGCGTCTGGCCGAGCGTCGTCGACCAGGACTCCTCGTTGCGCGCCATGGCCGGTGCCGAGCACCCGCCGCCTGCCGCATCGAGATAGACGCCGCCGACATGCCAGACGCCATCGGCCGTCTGCGCCGCCGCGCGGATGGGCGTGCCCTGCTCTACCTTCATGCGGAACGAGATGTAGGGGGCGGACTTGCCGGGCGTGAGCGTCAGCACGTGCTGGATCGGATTGAGATCGGCGAAAACGACGAGCTTGCGGACGCCGGACAGCCCACGCGCATCCGCCGTCACCGGAACCTGCGCCTGGTTCTCGACCACGCTCGGCACCGCGACCTTCACGGTATTATCGAAAACGACCTCGCCGCCGCCGAGCACGCGCTCGACCATATCGGCCCACATCGGAGAGTTGAGCGGATCGGCCGGAGGAGCCGCCAGAGCCGCGCCGGAGGCGAGAAAGAGAGCGAGCACGCTCGCGAGATAGCGCATAGGACCTCACTCCTGGGGATCCGCGAAAAAGGAGCACCGCGTCGATGCATACCCCAGGTCGGAGCCCCCAAGCCATGCCTGCGGCCCCCTACTTTCGTACGGTACCAGGCCCATCCAGTCGGCTCGGTTGACATCGCGACCGGCAAGGCGGAGACGATGGAGCACGAGATTATGGGCCTCCCCCATGAGGCCACGAGCGACATCCGGACTCGCATGGCACGCTGCATTCACCCTCCGAAAAGACAGTCTGCTCACGACCGATGGCATCTCGACCGACGTCACGATCGTCCAGGCTTCATGGCGACAGCACTCCGCGCGCTCGCGTACGCTGTCCTTCTCGCGATCGCCTCACAAGGCAGCGCCTCCGCGGAGGAGGACCATTTCGATCCCGAGACGGGCTTCCGGACGAGCCGCTACCGCGCCCCCACGCCTGAGACGGCACCCGGCGCCACCACCATCACCGTCGACGACGTCAAGCGCCTCGTCCGCGACGAGAACGCGGTGCTGCTCGATGCCATGCCGTCCGAGGGCGCAGGGCCCGACCCGCGCACCGGTGCATGGCGTCTCGTGAAGACACGCCAGCACATCCCCGGCTCCGTCTGGCTGCCCGACGTAGGGCGGGGCACCCTCACGCCGGCGATGGAGGATTACTTCAAGTCCAACCTTCGCCGTCTCACCGGCGGCGATCCCGCCCGCGCGATCATCGTCTATTGCGTCGCCGATTGCTGGATGGGCTGGAACGCGGTGAAGCGCGCCGCGGCCTACGGCTACACGCGTCTCTATTGGATGCCCGACGGCACGGACGGCTGGCGCGACTGGGAAGGCACGTTCGAGCCGGCCGAGCCCGTGCCGCTTCCGCCCGCCGACGCATCGACCGAACGAACGAAGTAGGCGCGTCATCAGCCACCGCGCCGATCTCTGGGCTCAGCCGAGCAAGCGCCGGAAGTAGGCGATGGTCTCCTTGAGACCCTCGTCCAGGGGCGTGCGCGGCTCCCAGCCGATGGTGGCTTTGGCCAGCGAAAGATCCGGCTGGCGCTGGCGCGGATCGTCCTCCGGCAACGGCAGGAACACCAGCTTCGACGCCGAGCCCGTCAGCGCGAGCACGCGCTCGGCAAGCTCCCGCACCGTGAACTGGCCGCTGTTGCCAAGGTTCACCGGCCCCGTGCAGTCCTCGTCCGTCCGCATGAAGCGCACGAGGCCCTCGACGAGATCGTCCACATAGCAGAACGAGCGCGACTGGCTCCCATCGCCGTAGATGCTGATCGGCTCGCCCTGGAGCGCCTGCACGATGAAGGTCGAGACGACCCGCCCGTCGTTCGGCTGCATGCGCGGACCATACGTGTTGAAGATCCGGCAGACCTTGATCGGCAGGCGATGCTGGCGCCAATAGTCGAAGAACAGCGTCTCCGCGCAGCGCTTACCCTCGTCGTAGCAGGCGCGCACGCCGATCGGGTTGACGTTCCCCCAATAGCTCTCCGGCTGCGGATGCGCGAGCGGATCGCCGTACACCTCGCTGGTGGAGGCCTGCAGGATGCGGGCGCGCAGCCGCTTCGCAAGCCCCAGCATGTTGATGGCTCCGTGCACGCTCGTCTTCGTGGTCTGCACGGGATCGCGCTGATAGTGGATGGGCGAGGCCGGACAGGCGAGGTTGAAGATGGCGTCGACCTCCACGTAGAGCGGAAACGTCACGTCGTGGCGCAGGCATTCGAACCGGGGATGGCCGAAGAGCCCGGCGATATTGCTGCGTCGCCCCGTGAAATAGTTGTCGACGCACAGCACGTCGGCGCCTTCTGCGACGAGCCGCTCGCACAGGAACGAGCCGATGAAGCCCGCGCCGCCCGTCACCAGCACGCGCGCATCCTTGTAGCCCCAGTCGAATGTCACGGCCGTCTTCCCCTCTCGTCTCGTGCCGGGCCTCGCGAGCACAAGCGATGCGGCGAGCGGCCCCGTCAAGCCCATTGGGAATCGCTCCGTACGCGGCAAAACGTGGACCGCGGCGAGATCCGCGCCTTATCCCCAGAAACTTGCGTGCGAGGTCAGCTCCGCTCCGCCCCCCGTTTGACAGGGGGTGTGATTCCGCTTGAGGGTTCAAAGGACTGGCTAGGACTCTGTCGAAGTCCCAGGAGGATGCAGCATACGGCGCGTCGCGCACAGCGGGAGGCCATCCGGAGCAACAGGGCTATGACATCGGTTTTCTCCGGCCTTCCGGCAGCGCTGATCGCACGGCTCACACAATCTGCATTCCGCGATGCACAGACCTCCGACATGGAGTCCCTGACCGCGACCCAGGCTGCGGCCCTCAAGGCGACCCAGCTCAACAGCCTCAGCACCACCAACATCGAGGCGCTGACCGCGACCGCGGTGTCCGCGATCTCACCCGTGAGCCTCAACAAGCTCAGCCAGGCCCTGTTCGAGGCGCTGGTCGCCGACGACCTCGACGCGTTCACGGCCCGCCAGATGTCTGCGCTGACCGTCGCACAGCTCAACGCCTTCTCGACGACGGATATCCAGGCCCTGTCGCCCGATCAGCTCCGCGCGTTGACGGCGACGCAGATCGCCGGTCTCTCGAGCCAGACGATCGACAAGTTCACGACGACCCAGCTCGCGACCCTGACCGCGACGCAGGTGCGCAGCTTCACGCCGGTCCGCCTCAACGCCATGACGGCCGATCAGCTTCAGGCGCTGGATGCCTCCGGCTTTACCACCGCCCAGATGGCGCGGTTCTCGACGACCGCATTCGGCAATCTCGCGAGCACCCAGATCGCGGCCCTCTCGGCGACGCAGATCGCCGCACTCTCCGCCACCGCGCTCAACATGCTCTCTCCGGACGAGGTGCAGGCGCTCACGTCCGCCCAGCTCGCCGGCCTCACGGGACGCCAGCTCTCGGGCGCCTCCGCCGATTTGCTCAACAGCCTGACGGCAACCCAGCTCGGCACGCTCGCCGCCACCCAGGTGCGCGGCCTCACGCCGACGCAGATCGACGCCCTCCCGGTCGCCTCGCTGAACGCGCTGCGAGCGGAGAACATCACGACCACCCAGCTCGCGCGCCTTTCGGCGACGACGCTCGGGAACCTCAGCGCCACGCAATTCGCAGCACTCGAAGCCACGCAGATCTCGGCGCTGTCGACCACCGCCATCAACGGCCTTCCCGCCTCCGTGCTGCAAGCGTTCTCCGCCTCCCAGGTCGCAGGCCTCACCGGCCGGCAGATCGGCGGCGCCACCGCGGAGACGCTGGCAAACCTCACGCTGGCCCAGCTCGGCCAACTGAAGGCGACGCAGATCGCCAGCCTCAAGCCGGCTCAGCTCGCCGCCCTGACGCCCGCGGCTCTGCAGGCGCTGCCCGCCACGAGCTTCTCCGCCGCCCAGCTCGCCGGGCTCACCGCCACCACGTTCGACAATCTTTCGACGGCCCAGATCCTGGGCTTCAACGCCACCCAGCTCGGCGCCCTCTCCTCGACGTCCATCAACCGCCTCACGGAGAGCGACGTCGCCGCGCTTACGACGACGCAGATCCGCGGCCTCAAGCCGGCCCAGATCGCCGCGGCCTCCACGACTCTGCTGCTAGCCCTCGATCGCACGCAGCTCGAAAGCTTCACCACCCAGCAGGCGCGATCGCTGACGGCTTCCCAGGTCGAGGCCCTGGCAGAGGCGGGCAACACCGGGCTCCGGGTGCAGGATCTCTCACCCGCCCAGGTCGGCCGCCTGACGGCCACGACCTTCCGCAACCTCGGCGCCGAGCAGATCGGCGCGCTCACCGCAACGCAGGTCGCGAGCTTCTCCACCACCCTGCTCAACGGTCTCACGCCCGGCGAGATCGCGGCCCTGAGGCCGGCGCAGATCGGCGGCCTCACGGCCGCGAAGATCGCGCTTCTCACGACCGAGCAGGTCGCCGCGCTGACCATCGACCAGATCGGCGCGCTCGGAGCCAAGGCGCTCGGCGGGCTGCGCGACACCCAGCTTGCGGCCCTTTCCGCCGCCCAGATCGGCGCGCTGACGGAGGCGCAACTGGCGAGCCTGTCGGGCGCCGCCGTGAGCGGGCTCGAGACCGACGACATCGCCGCCTTGTCGACGGCCCAGATCAACGCGCTCAAATCCGCCCAGATTCGTGGCCTCGGCGAAGCCCAGATCGCGACCCTCACCCAGACGCAGGTCGCCGCGCTCTCGACCACGGGCGTCGCGAGCCTCACCGCCACACAGGTCGCCGCACTCTCGCAGGATCAGCTCGCGAGTCTCTCGCCGGCTCAGATCGCGGCGCTCTCCGCCAACGGCATCAGCGGGCTCTCTCCGCAGGCGATCGCGTGGCTGTCGCCCGAGCAGATCGGAGCCTTCACCGCCGCTCAGGTCCGCACGCTGAACGAGGAGCAGGCCGAGGCTCTGACGCCGGCGCAAGTCGCGGCGCTGTCATCGACCCAGATCGGATCGCTCTCGAAAACCGCGATCCAGGGCCTCGGCGTCCAGAGCATCGCCCTTCTCACCGAGCAGCAGATCGCCGGCCTGACCGCGGCCGGCGCCGCCGCCCTCCTCGATACGCAGATCGAAGCGCTCTCCGAAACGCAGATCGCAGCCCTCTCGACACGCGCCGTCGCGGGCCTCGGCAACGCGCAGATCGCCGCGCTTACGCCGACCCAGCTCGCCGCCATGTCCACCGCGCAGATCGGGGCGCTCTCCGCCGACGGCATCACCGGCCTCGGCATCGAGGAGATGATGCAGCTCTCGCAGAGCTTCCTCACCGGCCTCAACACGACCCAGATGCGGGCGCTGTCCGAGTATCAGGTGGTGTCGCTCAGCACCGAGCAGCTTGCCGCCCTCACGGCGACGCAGATCTCCGCGCTCTCCTCCGTCGCCATCGCCGGGCTTTCCGTCACCGCGCTCCAGTCGCTCACCGCGACCCAGCTCGCGGGCCTCACGGCCGCCCAGCTCGGCGCCCTCGACGAGATGCAGATCGGCGCGTTCTCGCTGGACCAGATGGCGCGCTGGACGACAACGCAGATCACCGGCCTTTCTCCGGCCGTCGTCAGCACGCTCGCCACCGAGCAGGTCGCGGCCCTCTCGGCCACGCAGTTGCGCGCGCTCCGCGCCAACCAGATCGCCGCACTCGAGCCGTCGCAGATCGCCGCCCTGTCGCCCACTCAGTTCGCCGGCCTCGCCACCACCCAGTTGCGCGCGCTCACCGCGACACAGATCGCGGGCTTGCCGGAAAGCCACTTCACGGCGCTTGAGCCCGGCCAGATCGGCGCGCTCGGAACCTCCGCCATCGCCGGCCTCACGGACGCGGAGATCGACCTGCTCACCGAGCGCCAGGCCGACGGGCTGACGGCGACGCAGCTCGGCGCCCTCAACGAGACGCAGATCGCGCGCATCTCCACCACGATCCTCGCGAGCCTCACCTCGACCCAGCTCGCCGGCATCGCTCCGAGCGCGCTGGCCGCGCTTGACACCTCGAGCCTCGCCGTGCTCGAGGACAAGCATCTGCGCGGCCTGACGGCGACCCAGGTCGGCGCGCTGACGAGCACGCAGCTCGCCACCTTCTCGCCCGAGCAGATCGCGCGCCTCTCGCCCGAGCAGATCGCCGGCATGAGCGCGTCCCAGGTCTCGGGCCTCAGCACGGATCAGCTCGCGGCCCTGACGTCGCGCCATATCGCCGGGCTTTCGGCCACCGCCATCGCGGGCCTCACCACGACGACCCTCGCGGCGCTGACGACGACGCAGCTCCGCGGCCTCTCGGCGGCGCAGCTCGGCAATCTCAGCGAGCTTCAGGTTGTCGCCATCGCCACCGGCCAGCTCGAATCGCTCTCCTCCACGCAGATCACCGGGCTCTCGGCCGCCGCCATGTCGGCGCTCACCACCGACCAGCTTTCCGCCCTGAGCACCGCACAGCTTCGCGCCCTCACCGCGTCTCAGGTCGCGGCCCTCACGCCCGCGCAGCTCGCGAGCCAATCGGCCGACCGCGTGGCCGCCCTGTCGGTCGCCGCCCTCACCGGCCTCACCGACGTGCAGAGCGGCGCCCTGACGTCCACACAGCTCGCCGCCCTCGCGCCGACGCAAATCGCGGCCCTCTCGGCGAGCGCGATCTCGGGCCTTTCGACCGAGCAGCTTCAGAGCCTCACCACGTCGCAGTTCGCCGCCCTCACGGCCACGCAGATCCAGGGCCTCACACCCGATCAGCTTCAGAGCCTCGACGCCGCGCAGATCGCCCGCCTCACCACGACGCAGCTTGCCGGCCTCTCCGCCGAGCACGTGGGAGACCTCTCGGCCGCCCAGCTCGCCGCCCTTTCGACGACCGCCCTGAAATCGCTCTCGACGGCGGCCATCGGCGGCCTCACGGCCACGCAGATCGGCGCGCTGTCGGAAGCGCAGCTCGCGAGCCTCACGGCGGCCCAGGTGGGCGCCCTCTCGCCGACGGCCATCGCGGGCCTTTCCGCCGAGGAGCTCGCCGGCCTCACCACCACCCAGTTCAGCGCCCTCTCGCCGACGGGCATCGCCGCGCTGTCCGTCGAGCAGCTTGCCAGCCTCACCACGAGCCAGATCCGCGTGCTGAGCGCGACGGCCCTCAACGGGCTGACCTCGACACAGCTCGCAAGCCTGACCACGAGCCAGCTCGGCGCGCTGGCGGCGAGCCAGGTCCGGGCACTTTCGCCCGCGGGCCTTGCGGGTCTCGACGCGGCCCAGGTCGCGGCCTTGTCGGCGGCGCAGTTCGCAGCCCTCAGCCCGGACCAGATCGGCGGCCTCGCCACGACGACGATCAACGGCCTTCCGCTGGCCCGCCTCGCCACGCTCACCACCACCCAACTCGCAGGCCTCACCGCGCAGCAGGTCGGCGCAATGAGCACGGAGCAGATCGCCGGGCTCGCGACGCGGCAGCTCCAGGCCCTCAGCACCGAGACGCTCGGCGAGCTCGCATCGGGCGCGCTCGCGGCCCTCACCGCCACCCAGCTCCGGGCCCTGACCACCACGCAGATCGGCGCGCTCTCCACGAGCGCCATCTCGGACTTGAGCACCACGCAGATCGCCGCCCTCACCAGCGAGCAGATGGCGAGCGTCCGCGCCACCCAGATCGCCGCGCTCTCCGTCACCGCCATCGCCGGGCTCACCACCGCGCAACTGGCCGGCCTCACGAGCACGCAGTTCGCCGGCCTTTCCGCGACCGGCATCGCCGCCCTGACGCCCACTCAGGTCTCGAGCCTGACCACGGCGCAGATCGGCTTGCTGTCGCGCACCGGCATCGGCGGCCTCACCGCCACGCAGCTTGCGAGCCTCACGGCCACCCAGCTCGGCGCGCTTTCCTCGGCGCAGATCGGCGCCATTGCCACCACCGCCCTCGCGGGGCTCTCCGAGACGCAGATCGACGCTTTGACGGAGACGCAATTCGCCGGGCTTCGCGCCACCCAGATCGCGGCCATGGACACGACCCAGATCCGTGCCATGTCCGAGACCGACATCGCCTCTCTGACCCCGACGCAATTGGAAGGCCTCCTGCGCGTCCAGATCCGCGCGCTGTCGCCCACGCAGATCGCGGCCCTCACCGAGACTCAGATCGCTTCCTTCAATGCCTCTCAGATCGTCAACATGACGACCTCGATGCTGGCCACCCTCAGCGCTACGCAGCTCGGCGCCCTGTCGCCGGGCCAGATCGGCGCGCTTTCGACGCAGCAGCTCAACAGCCTCGCGCCGAGCGTCATCGCCTCGCTCTCCACCAACCAGGTGGCCGGCCTCACCACCACGCAGATCTCCGCACTCACCGCTACCGCCATCAGCGGATTGACGACGACGACGATCGAGTCGCTCAACGGCGTGCAGGTCGCCGCGTTCACGGAGGCGCAGATCGCCGGCATGACGAGCGAGCAGATCGCCGCGCTCGAAGCCGCGGTCTCGTGAGAGCGCTGCCGATGACGATCGCCGACCTCTATCCGCACGTCTCGCTTCATTCGTCGAACGCGCCATCCGCCCGCCCTCACCAAAGCCTCAAGGGATCTCGCGCATGAACCAGATCGCGCCTTTTCCGCCCGCCGCGACCGGCGCACAAGCGGCCCTCACCGCCCTCGGCATCACCGATCTGTTCACGCTCGCCGAGGCGCATGAGGCCCGCGGCGACATGGCGAATGCCGTGATCGCCTATCGGGACTGGATCGCCCGCAACCCGGCGCACCCGCTCCTGCATGCCGTCTACTTCAACTACGGCGTCGTGCTGAACAAATCCGGCGATCGCTACGGCGCCATGAACGCCCTGCGTGCGAGCCTCCGCATCAAGCCGGATTTCATGCCCTCGCACATCAACCTAGGCCGCCTGCTGGAGGACGACGGGCAAGCCGGCGCCGCCGTCTCGCAATGGCTCGAGCTCATCACGCAGACGGCCCACATCGACGGCAACGCGGTGAAGCACAAGCTCATCGCGCTCCAGCAGCTCGGGCGCGTACTCGAGGGGTTCCAGCAGGACGAGCCGGCCGAGGATGCCCTCCGCCAGTCGCTCGACATCGATTCCCACCAGCCCGAGGTGATCCAGCATTGGATCGCGCTCCGGCAGCGGCAATGCAAATGGCCGGCGGTGATGGGCAGCGAGCATGTCCAGGTCCGCACGCTCTATGCCGCGATCTCTCCGCTCTCGCTCGCAGCGCTGAGCCACGATCCCATGTTCGCGCTCGCCCGCGCCCATCGCTACAATCGCGAGCTGACGGGCCCGCCCCGCGCGCCGCTCTGCCTCACGGAGGCCGCTCGCGCGCGCTCTGCCGAGCGCGGCAAGCTGCGCATCGGCTATGTCTCCTCCGATCTGCGCGAGCACGCGGTGGGCTTCGCAATGGCGGACGTGCTCGAAACGCACGATAAGGACGCCTTCGAGATCACGGCCTACTATTGCGGCATCGACCGGCAGGATCCGACCCGGCAACGGGCCGAGCGCGCCGTCGACCGGTGGGTGGACATCACCCGCCTCTCGGACGCGGAGGCCGCCCAGCGCATCCACGCGGACGGCATCGACATCCTGGTCGACCTCAACGGCTACACCAAGGACGCGCGCTCCCGCATCTTCTCCTATCGCCCGGCGCCGGTGGCCGTGAACTGGTTCGGATTTCCCGGCACCATGGGCAGCAGCCACCATCACTATATCGTTGCCGACCCGGTCGTGCTGCCCGAGGAGGACGAGATCTTCTTTTCCGAGAAGGTCCTGCGCCTCCCCTGCTATCAGCCCAACGACCGCAAGCGCATCGTGGCGGCGGAGCCTCCCGCGCGCGAGGCGGCCGGCCTTCCGCCCGAGGCCTACGTCTATTGCTGCCTCAACGGCTCGCAGAAGCTCACGCCCGACATCCTCGACGCCTGGCTCGCGATCCTGCGCGCGGTGCCGGAGAGCGTCCTCTGGCTCCTGAGTGGCGGCAGCGCGACGGACGAGCGCGTGCGCCAGGTCGCCGCCCAGGGCGGCATTGCTCCCGAGCGCCTCATCTTCGCCGACCGCCAGCCCAACCCGGAGCATCTGGCCCGCTACCGGCTCGCAGACCTCTTCCTCGACAATGCGCCTTACGGCGCGCATACGACGGCGTCCGACGCCATGTGGATGGGCGTTCCGGTGCTGACCTATGCCGGCGCCACGTTCGCCGCCCGCGTCTGCGCCAGCGTCGTGGAAGCCGCGGGCCTCGGCGATCTCGTCTGCGGCGACCTCGCGAGCTACACCGCGCGCGCCATCGCACTCGGCCGCAACCGGGCCGAGACCGAGAGCCTCAAAGCCCGCCTCGCCGCCAACCGCACCACCGCGCCGCTGTTCGATACGCCCCGCCTCGTCCGCGGGCTCGAAAGCCTCTTCCACACCATGTGGGCGGAAGCCGTCGCAGGCCGGCTCCCCAAGCCGGACTTCACCAACATGGGCGCCTATTTCGAGATCGGCCTCGATCTGGCGGCCGCGGGCCGCGTACCGGCCTCCCGCGAGGAGCTTCTCCGCCTCTATCGCGAGCGCCTCGCGGACTGGGCGGCCTCCGAGCATCTCCCCGCCGACACGCGTCTCTGGCGCGCCGAGTCCTGAAGATCCTAACCCTGCGCAACCTTCGAGCCGCTGCGAGCGTTAGGGGGTGCTGTCCCCCATCCCACGCAGGAGATGCCCCGATGAAAACGTTGAACGATATCTTCGAGCACACGCTTCAAGACGTCTATTATGCCGAGAATGCCATTCTGAAGGCCCTACCCAAGGTGATCGAGGAAGCCGGCAACGCGGGGCTGAAGGAGGCCCTCAAGGAGCATCTCTCCGAGACCAAGACGCAGGTTGCGACGCTGAAGAAAGTCTTCAAATCGATCGGCGCCGAGGCCAAGGGCGTCAAATGCGATGCGATCGACGGCCTGATCAAGGAATGCGAAGGGGTGATGGACGAGGCCAAGGGCGCGGCCGCACGCAACGCCGGCATCATCGGCTGCTGCCAGGCCATCGAGCACTATGAGATTGCGCGCTATGGAACGCTGCGCGAGTGGGCCAAAGCACTCGGACACGAGGACGCGCATCAGATGCTGGGATCCATCCTCGATCAGGAGAAGGCCGCCGATCACAAGCTGACCGGGCTCGCGGTCGAAAGCGTCAACAAGGCGGCGTGACGCGCAAGCGCCAATTGCGACCGTGCACGAGCCCGCGCCTGCCGCGGCATAGACCGGCGGGCGCGGGCTTATTTCGTTCGAGATTGCCACTCAGCGAAATGATAAACACCATCATCCTGCATAGAAGTGGTCGCGGTCGCGCACATTAGCGGTCCATCGCACACGTCTGCACCAAGCGCAGCGATCATTCGGAAAGCTCATCCCGCGCCTGTTGGAACCAGGCCAAGACCTGTCGGCGATGCGGCTCTCCCCAGGTCGCGACGAAACGGCGGGTGCGCTCGTGCGCGACATCGCCAAGCTCCGCGAGCCGGGCGTTCACGAAATCCAGCGACAGCCTGATCCCGCAATCGACCTCGATGCAGGTCTTCCAATCGCGGTAGGTCTTGAGCGCTGCAATCGCCACGGCTTGATCTTCCCTTCGGATTTGGATCATCGGATCGCCGCTACATCGCTGGCTTAGGCATAAAGCCCCCCACGCGATAGACGACTAGGGATATTATAACATCCAACAATCAACAGGCAACCGCGCGAAAAAGGAGCAAATCAGAGGTCCTGCTCGTAAAGAACTTGAGACGACACACCTAGAGTGCTTCGGGAAAAGTGGGAACCGGTCATGNNGATCAAACAAAAGCTTAGAGCCGTTCCGCGATTCCACTAAAACCGGAACGGCTCTAATACCGCCGCGAGAGACCGACGAAGACCTTCAGGTCGTCGGCCGCCTCGGTCACGCCCACGACGGCGCCCGTATCGAGTTGGAGGTTGTCGTCGACGGCATATGTGAAACCGCCATTCAGCGTGGCGATGGTTTCGGATCCGGCCTCCGTACTGCGCGCGACGAATGCTTCCACGTAGAGCCCCCATCTGTCTGTCAGCTCGAAGCCAAGAGCCGCGGAATTGATGAACGTGGGCGCGACGCCGCGCCCATCCTCGGTCCTCAGAAGATCGACCTCCGTCATAAGCCCGAGCCCCAAGCCTCTGCCGAGATCGATCGCGAAAGGAACGATAACGCCGCCCTCGACCTCGTTGTTGAGATCATCGATGGTATTCGTCGGGATCTTGATGAAGGGCATGATGCCGAAGGCCGTCGTTCCGCCGTCGTTGCCCCAAATGTTGTGCTTCAGGCGTAAGGTGAGGTCGCCGAAGCCCGTCTCCTTGTCCGTGATCCCGCCGCCGGAGATACGGACCCGGCTGTACGCGTCATGGACGAGCTGAAGGTCCGTGGAGTTGGTCAGGCCGATCTTGAAGTTGAACGGCATGAGATCGTAGGCACGCGCCGTGGCTCCATCACGCCGGTCATGCGTGTAGGCCACGAGATCCATTTCGATCTGGATGTGCCCGGCGTCCACCGTATAGGGGCTCTCCGTTGCATCGGGCCGGTCGGTCGACATCTCGCGAAGCAAGCGATCCGGCGTCGGATTGAAAAGGGTGTAGCGGCTCTTGTCTCCCGCACCGGCTCCCGTTGCGGGCACGCCCAGGATCGTGGCTCCCACAACGGCAGCGACCACTCTCGCGTATCCCATCTCGCTCCTCACCTGCATAATTGCAAATCATTATCATTTGCAGTTATGCAAGGCGAATCGCGCCGCTTCAAGCTTTTTTGCAGCGCTCGCACGGCTCAAAGTCGAGCGTGGTCCTTCCTCACTGCACCCTGCGGCACGAACCGCGCGGAACCTCGAACATGGGAGAGAAAGGAATTCGACGCGGAAAGAGGAAGTTTAGCGATGGCACCAACAAGAAAGTTGAAGTAAGGCAGCCCTGTGGACGCAAGTACGCTTGTTCCTGCCCGGAGCCCCACGGAGCGCTGAGAGACTTGATCGGAAAACCAAAGCTTGGCGATGACATCGAGGCGATCTGCCATGAGCTTGGACTGCGGGTAACCGGCCCGCGGCGCGTCATCATGCAGGTCCTTGCCGAGGCCCGCGATCATCCCGACGTCAACGAGCTTCATCGCCGGATCGCCGCCATCGATCCCTCCATCTCGCTCGCGACCGTCTACCGAACCGTGAAGGTGCTCGAGGACAAGGCGATCCTGGCCCGCCACACGTTCGGAGACGGCAAAGCCCGATACGAGTCCGCGGATCAGGACCACCACGATCACCTGATCGACATCGACACGGGCAAGATCATCGAGTTCCGCTCCGACGAGATCGAGCGCCTGCAGGAAGAGATCGCGCGCAAATACGGCTATCGCATCGTCAGCCACAAGCTCGAGATCTTCGTGACCCCGCTCGACAAGACGCCCAAGGCCTCCCCGCGCAAGGCGCGCCGCTAGAGAATCCCTCGGCCGCACGATCTCGCTCTTCGGGGCGGCACGCCGTGCCCGCGACCTTGCCTCACCCTCGCGTTTACCGGATACTGAAGCGCTCAACTTGAGGAGGCTCCACGATGTCCACCTGCAGCGAACGTCATCATGCCGACCACCTCCACCAGCATGGCCCCTCCTGCGGCCACACGGCCATCAAGCACAACGGCCATGTCGATTATCTCCACGATGGCCACCTGCACCATATGCACGGCGATCATGTCGACGAGCATACGATCGAGGTTTCAGCGACCAATCCCGACCGTTGCACGCCGGATCATCGGTGCGGAGGCCACGCGCCGGACCACGTGCATGGCCCCGGCTGTGGCCACGAGGCCGTGCCGCACGGCGATCACGTCGATTACCTGGTGGACGGCCATCTCCACCATCCCCATGGCGATCATTGCGACGACCATGGGCCGATCGACGTCGTGAAAGGGTAGGCTGTGAAGGGTTAGGCTCAAGCACACGCGCGGACGTCGAGCACGCGGTGCGCTTCGGAAAATTCCTCGCGCGCCACCTTGTAATTGGCCAGCGCAATCGTGCCGAAGGTGTCGAAGTGACGGCGCAGCCTCGGCTCGATCGCTCCGTTATAGGGGGTTGCGCTGCTGATCGTGGCTCCGGGCCGGCGGCTGACGAGCTCACCCTCGCGCGCCACCAGCACGCCATCCTTGAGCAGAAGCGCGCAGCGGCCGAACATGCGCGCCGCATCGCGGGACGGATTGTAGGCGGCGATGTCGGCCTTGCTACCGGGCCGCAATGTTCCCCGATCGGCAAGACCGAGCAGGCGCGCCGGCGCGGTGCGCGTCATGAGCGTGACCTCGTAGAGAGAGAACTCCCGCTTGATGTCCCCGAGCAGCGTCATCGCGCGGGCTTCGGGATGCAGAGTCTCGAGGCAGGCGTTGCGGAAATCGCGGTCCATCAAAAGGCGGATCAGCTCGGGATAACGCGTGAACGGCGCCCCATTCGGATGATCGGTCGTGAAAAACACCCGCGACGGATCCGGTGCCAGCAGAAAAAGCTCGAGCCCGATGGCCCATTGCAGCGAGTTGACGAAGCTCTGCGGCCGGTAGCGCATGGGCACGACACCGCCGCCGCCCTCGCATTCGCCATCCCAGATCACCCATTTCCTCGGGTTCGCCACGCTGCGATGGGAATATTGCGCGATCACGTCGCCCGAGATCGTCACCGTCTGGCCAAACAGCACCTGGCCGACATCGACGGTGATGTTCGGATGCTTTTCCAGCCCGCCGATCACCCGCGCCGCCGCGGATGACAGTCCGAGCGGCCCTTCGCGTCCGTAGCCGTAGAACTGCACATGCGCGAGATGCATCGGCGCGCCCTCGGCTGCGTCCATCGTCGCGAGCACGCTCTCGATGCTGCCCGGAAGCCCCAGATTGTTGCAATGGACGTGCAGGGGATGGGGCAAACCGAGCGCCACAGCCGCCCGGTGCAGCGCCTGCAGGATCTGCCGCGACGTGACGCCATAGGTCGGCACCTCGTCGTCGAGGCTGAAAGCCCGCGCGTTCCGCTTGAAGGCCGCGCCGCCGCCGGCATTGATGCATTTGAGAGCGAGACACTGCGTCGCCTCGATGGTCCACGCAACGTAATCGTTGACCAGCGACTGCCCCTCTCCGTCGCGGAGCATCCGCAGCAGAAACGCGTCGTTCCCCAGGATCGCGAGGCCCGCCTTGTCGATGATGGGGATGTCCATCATCTGAGCGTGGGCGTCGCGGGCGTTGCAGGGGAGCACGGCCGGCTCGACAACGGTCGTGTAGCCCATGCGCGCATAGTGCGCGCCGATCTCGGCCGCCGTGAAGCACGCGCGATCGACCGGCGGCAGCTCGCCCGGATCCTCCCGCATCCGGAGCTGCTCCGGCTGGAGCAGGCGCGCGGTGCTCACGTTCCCGCCCGCGATGTGGCTGTGAATGTCGATCCCGCCGGCCATGACGGCCATCCCGCGCACATCGTGGACTGCATCGAAACGGGCCCCGGGCCCCGGATCGTCGACGATGCGCCCGTCCCGGACGAAGACATCCCGGATCACCCCGTTCCAGTCCTGAGACGGATCGTAGAGAGTCCCGCCCGCCAGCTTGATCAGCATCGTGGCTCCTTCGCGTGTTGTGATTGCGGGATCGCTGTCTCAGGCCGCGTCCAGCGGACGCGCGTTGAGCATCGCCATGAACTCCGCCCGCGTCGCGGGATCGGTCCGGAAGCATCCGGTCATGCGGCTCGTGATCGTCACGACGCCGGGCTTCTTGATGCCGCGCGTCGTCATGCACTGGTGCGCCGCCTCGATAATGATGGCGACGCCTTTCGGCTTGAGGATCGCAGTGATCGTGTCTGCGATCTGCGCCGTCAGCACCTCCTGAATCTGCAGGCGCTTGGCATAGATCTCGACGAGGCGGGCAAGCTTGGAGATCCCCACGACGCGTCCTTCGGGCAGATAGGCGACATGCGCCCGTCCGATGATCGGCACCATGTGATGCTCGCAATGCGACTCGAGACGGATGTCGCGCAGCATGACGATTTCGTCGTAACCGGCCGTCTCCTCGAACGTCCGCTCGAGGATCGCGACAGGATCCTCGTCGTAGCCGGCGTAGAATTCCTCGTACGCCCGCACCACGCGATCCGGCGTGCCGAGCAGGCCTTCGCGATCCGGATCGTCGCCTGCCCACTCGATGAGCGTGCGCACCGCCGCCTCCGCGGCGGTGCGACTGGGGCGCGCGCGGGGCGCTCTCGGCTGCAGATGGGGAACGCGCATATCCATGTCGTATGATCCTTCGTCAATCTTCGAAACGCGCTGCAAGCAGCGCCACCCGTTCAAGACGGCAGGCGACGTCTCCGCGGCCACACAGCGCGAGAGCCTCAGTCCGGAGGACGAGACGCTAAGCCGCTTCTTGAACAGCGCACTCATGCCTAAGCCGCCTCGCGCGCCCACGCCGGGAAGGGATCGGGGAGATCCAGCCAGGTGGTGGTATCGACGGAGCCGCTCTCGGGCACTTGCATCAAGCACGCATCGAGCTCGGCCATCATGCCGGCCTTGTCCATCTCCCGCGTGCCGATGAACACGATCTCCTGCCGACGGTCCCCCCAGAGCGGGTCCCAGGCCTTGTTGATCCGGCCGACGAGATCCTCGTCCTGCGGCCAGCTCTTCTTCGGCACCGCCGCCCACCAGTAGCCGATCGCCTCGTGCTGAACGAGAGATCCGGCCTGCGCGATCTCGCCAACCCATTGCGGCCGCGTCGCGAGCCAGAAAAAGCCCTTGGCCCGCACGACACCCGGCCAGGATCTGTTGAAGAACGCGTGGATCTTCGCCGGCTCGAACGGCGCGCGGGCGCGATAGACGAAGCTCGAGATGCCGTATTCCTCGGTCTCCGGCTGATGATCCTTGAAGCCGTTCAGCTCCTTGTACCAGGTCGGATGGCGGTGGGCCGTCTCGAAGCTGAAGAGCCCGGTATCGAGGATCTCGCGCGACGCGACACGCGCGTGGCTGGTTTCGATGATGCGCGCATCCGAGTTGAGGGAGCGGATGATCGAGCGCGCCGCCACGAGTTGCTCAGGCGTGGCGATGTCGACCTTGTTCAGAACGATGACGTCGGCGAATTCGATCTGATCGACGAGCAACTGCACGAGCGGCCGCTCATCGCCCTCGCCCGCGATCTCGCCCCGGTCCTTGAGGAAGTCGTGCGAGGCGTAATCCTTGAGCAAATGCGCCGCGTCTACCACCGTCACCATCGTATCGAGCCGCGCCACGTCCGAGAGGCTGAGCCCATCCTCGTCGCGAAACTCGAACGTCGTCGCGACGGGAAGCGGCTCCGCGATCCCGGTCGACTCGATGAGGAGATAGTCGAAGCGTCCCTCGGCGGAGAGCCGGCGCACCTCCTTCAGCAGATCCTCGCGCAGCGTGCAGCAGATGCAGCCGTTGGACATCTCGACCAGCGTCTCCTCGGTGCGCGACAGGTTGGCCCCGCCTCTCGCGACCAGATCGGCGTCGATGTTGACCTCGCTCATGTCGTTGACGATCACCGCGACCTTGCGGCCCTCGCGGTTGTTCAGAACGTGATTGAGCAGCGTCGTCTTTCCGGCGCCGAGAAAGCCGGAAAGCACGGTGACGGGCAGGCGCTTGTCGATGCGCGTTGCCGATTTCTCAAGGTGAGCCGCAAGGTCGGTATCCATTCTCTACCCCTTCCGAGAGTTGACGAAGCTTGTTTGGATATTATAACATCCGAAAAGTCCATTCATCAAGCTCGGGAGCCCCGGCACGCTATGAATGCACCGAGAAAGCGCCAACGCGGCGAGGAGCACGCAGAGCTCGTTCTGAGCGCTTTGAGAGCAGAGGCACGCCCCTTGAGTGCCTACGAGATCATGGCGGTGCTGCGCGAGCGAGCCCCGCTCGCTCCTCAGACGATCTATCGCGCGCTCGAGCGGCTGATCAGAGCCGGCGAGGCGCACAAGCTCGAATCCCTCAACGCGTTCACGGCCTGCAAGACCACCAGCCCGGGATCACCCACCGCGTTCGCAATCTGCGATGCGTGCGGCTCCGTGTCCGAGTTCGTCGAACCCTCGGCCACGAGCGCCCTCAGCGCGTGGTCGCGCGACAATGGGTTCGCCCTCAAGGACACCACCGTGGAGCTGCACGGGATCTGCACCGACTGTCAGCACCTCGCTCCCACACACGAAGGCCCCACGCGCGCCAAGTGACGATTGACCGGCGCGGCCCGGTACCCTTCCAAACTTCGACGCCCGCAAAAAAAGAGCGGAGACATAACCGAGGGTTATGTCTCCGCCATTCATCGGACACTGTGCGGGAGAAGGTCCGACTAATTCAGATTGATGCTTCCGAACACGCGGACGCTGGCCCCAGGCAGAAGCACGTCCTCGCGACGCTTGAACGAGGCATGGTTCAAGACGTCGTCGTCCGCCAGGTTCTCGCCCTTGATGCCGATGGTCGCGACCGGCGTGATGCCGCCGATAGTCTCCTGCTGGAACGTATAGCTCAGCTCGGCCGAGACCAGCGTGTAGCCCGGCGTCGCGATCTCCTCCTCGCCGAAGCGGTCCTGATCGAAGGCATGCAGCACGCCAGCGCGCGCGAACCAGTTGGGATCGCGGTAATAGATACCGCCGCCCAGGCGATGCGGCGCGATGCGCGGCACATATCCGCCCCCGTCGAACTTCGCGTTGACGAAGTCGTACTGACCGTCGATGCCCCAGAGACCTCTCCAGATCGGCGCCACGTCGTACTGGAAGGCCAACTCCGCACCATAGAAGCGCGCGTCACGCTGGCGGAAGAAGACGAGATCGAAGGCATGCTCGTGCCCTTCGCCCTCCTCGTGATCGTGATCATGGTCGTGCTCGCCACGATTGCAGTGGAACTCGCCGCCTTCCGCGACGGGATTGCACTCGAAGCCCTGCAGAGCGCGGTAGATGAAGCCGTTATAGCGCGTGTAATACGCCGAGGCGTCGAACCGGAACGGGCCCTTGGCCTTCCTGAGACCGATCTCCGCCGTCGTCGCTTTCTCCACGTCGAGGAAGGGATTGCCGACCTCGAACGTTCCCGTCGCCTCGTGCATGCCCTTGGAGAACAGCTCCGCGGCATCGGGCGCGCGCTCGACGTAGGAGCCCGTCACCCGCCCCTCCATGCCGAAGGGCAGCTTCTGCAGCAGGCCCAGGCTGGCGCTGAAAGGCGTGAAGTCGCGCGCGCCATCGAAAAGATGGCCGTGCATGTGCGCATGGTCGCCGTGCTCGTGAAGATGGACCTCTTCCCAGCCGACGCCGTCCACCGTCGTATGCTCGATGCGCGCCGCCGCCTGCAGGCGCAGGAACGGATTGAGTTCCAGCTCCTCGAACCAGAACGCGGCGATGCTGTCGGTCTCCGCCGGCTCGAGCAGCGACTCGCCCTCGAAGGACTGCCCGCGCGTCTTGCGATGGCTCCAATGCGCGCCGATCGCGCCGGACATCTCACCCAACACCGTGCCGACCGGCACGTGCTGAATCTCGATGCGCCCTTCCTGCTCCTTGTTGGTGAAGCGGGACCCGAGCGAGAATCCATGCTCGTGGTCGTGCTCGTCCTCGTGATCGTGATCGTCTTCGTCCTCATCGTGATCGCCGTGCTTGGCGAGCTCGTTGTGGCGGTAGTTCGACGCGCCGAACCAGACGCGGATCGCATCGATCCCGAAGTCCCGCACGCGCCATTCGCCCTTCGCGAGCACCTTGTCCTGCACCATGTCGATGCGGGGATCGACGCCCTCCTCGGCCTCCTCGCCGGGAACGCCGTAAAGGCTCTCGATCCGCGTATAGGAGACGCCGAAGAAGCCATCGAGACCGATCAGCGACGCGCCGAGCGAGCCGCCCTTGCTCTCGACGAAGCTGTTCTGTTCACGACGGTGCCGCGCGGCGAGTCGTAGTCGTCGGCATCGCGCCAGAACCCGTCGGCGTGGACGGCAACGCCGTTCGATCCGGCCGTCGCCCGGAAAGATCCGTCCAATCCGTCATCGACGGAGGTGCCGGCCCCCGTCACGGCACCGCTGAACCCACCTTTGGGGATATAGGTCGGGATGCGCTGGTTCTCGACCGAGACGACGCCGCCGATCGCCTGCGAGCCATAGCGCAACGTCGCCGGGCCGCGCACAACCTCGATCCGCTCGGCCGCGTTCGGATCGATGGGAACGGCGTGGTCCTCGGAGATGGCCGCGACGTCATGCGTGCCGATCCCGTTCTCCTGGGTGCGCACACGATAGCTGTCGAGACCGCGGATGATGGGACGGTTGGCACCCGGCGCGAACGTGCTGCCGACAATGCCGGGCTTGGTCTGCAAGGCGTCCGTGATCGTCTGGCCGCCCGTCGAGAGAACCTCGCGCTCCGTGACCACGGTCACCGAGCTGAAGGTATCTTCGGTGACGATCAGCGTGCCGGGCAGAGACTCGAGAACCGGAGGCGCCTCAGCCGGAACAACAGACTGCACCGGCGCACTTGGCGCGCTCGATGCGCCCGGCGCAGGGCCGCTCGTCCGCCGTACGGGCTTCCGCACCGGGCTCGGCGTCGTCACCTCGATCGCCGGCAACTCCGTCACCGCGTCCTGGGCCCCAACAGGACTCGAATGCGCGAGCAGCGCCGCGGCTGGAAGGACGCTCGCAGCCGCCCATAGGCTGTCCCGTCTCGGCAATACCATCAGAAGCCCCCACATCACTGGATGTTATAATATCCATATTATCGTCGCTTCCGGATGCTGACAACCGGACCTCGGCGCGCCGGATCGACATTTGATTTCGAGCGTGTCCAAACAGGCACAGCCTCGGCGTGGAGACCGCAAGGCGACGTCGACTGAGTTTGCGCAGCGTGCTCAGGTACGATGGGGGAAGAGATCGGGCGGACACAGCGCATCGATCTGGTACCGGATGACCTGTTCGATGAAGGCTATGACGGCCCGCAAGCGGGGGCTGTGACGCAGGTCCTCGTGATAGGCCAGCCACAATTCCACCGGGGACATGGTTTCAGCGGAGAGGCGGCGCAAGTCCGGCACCCGCTCCGCCACCAGGCAGGGTAACAGCGCACAGCCGGCCCCGGCGCGCGTCGCTTCCAGCAGCGTCTGAGTTGAGTTCGACCGCAAGATCACGCGTTCGGGCGGCACCAGCGTTGTGATGAACCGCTGGCGATCATGTCCGGATTCCTCATCGTAGCTGAGGATTTGCTGATCCGCGAAAGGCCGCGGATCAACGGCGGCAGCGTAAAAAGCGAAGCCGACCCGCGCCAGCTTCCGCGCAACTATTCCCTCCCCATTGGGACGACCGATCCTCACCGCGACATCGGCTTCCCTGCGATACAGATCGAGGCTCTGGCTGTAGCCGAGCAATTCCAACTTCAAGCCGGGATGTGCTGCATAGAACGCCGGCAATTGCGGTGCGAAGAGCCGAGCTGCGAACAAGGGCGTGGAAGTCAGGCGCACTTTGCCAGTGACCTGTCCAGCAGTCCCGTGAGCCCGCCGCATGAGTCCATAGACCTCGGTTTCCATGCGCTCTGCCGCGACCAGCACATCCTCACCCAGCGGGGTAACCGCAAACCCGTCGGGTGAACGCTCAAAGAGCACTGCGCCAAAATCCTCTTCCAGCGCGTCGAGCTGCCGCGCAACGGTTGTGTGATCCACCCCAAGCGCTCTCGCCGCGCCTGAAAGAGTGCGATGACGTCCCAGAGCCAGAACGACACGCAGACGATCCCATTTCGGTGTGCGGCTGGCTGTGTTTTTTCTCGCAGGAATTCTGCGATGTTGCGCATTTTCGCAGGTACCGTCCATCGCTATGTTGCGAGCGCAAGTTACGGAGCAACAAAATGACAGCGCCCGGCACGACATTCAAAGGCGCAGCCATGCTGATGGCGACAGCAGTCGCGTGGGGCGGAATGTTCCCGGTCATCAAGCCCTTGCTGGGCGACTATGACCCGATCACGCTGACCATGCTGCGGTTCGGTCTCGCGGTGCCGGTGCTGCTCCTGCTTCTGGTTTTGATCGAGGGTCCGGCAGCACTGCGGCCTGAAGGGCGAGCGCTGCGGCTATGGGGACTGGGCACTTTAGGTTTTGCAGGCTTCGGGCTCCTGCTGGTGCTCGGGTTGGAGCGCACCGCACCGCATCGNNCGCATCGCGCCGCCGTGATGCCCGCCCTGATGCCCCTGATCGCCATCGTGATCGGTGCGGTGCGCGGCCGCGCCGCGCCCTCGGCCACCGCCGTCACAGCGGTTCTGTTGGGGCTTGTCGGCGTCATTCTGGTCGTCAGCGGTGGCGAGCCGCTGCGACTGCTGCATGGGGGCGTCGGAGGCGGGGAAGCGCTGGTGCTGCTCGGTGCGACCTGCTGGGTGCTCTATACGCTCGACGTTTCAACTTTTGCAGGCTGGTCCGGACTGCGGGTAACGACACTGTCGCTGACGGCGGGAACGGCCAGCATCGCAGCGATCTGGGTTCTTTGCCTGACGGCGAAGATATCACATGTGCCGAGTATCGCACTTCTCACAAACACGATGCCAGCACTGGCCTATCTGGTTCTCGCGGCCTCGGTCATGGGCTTTTTATTCTGGAACGCGGGGATGCACGCCATTGGCGCCAAGCTGGGTGTCCTGTTCATCAACATCGTGCCGATCACGGCCTTCGCTCTCGCCGTCGTGGATGGCGCACGGCCTGGCCCGCTCGAATACACCGGCGTGCTTCTCGTCATAACGGCCCTTCTTCTCAACAGCCTCGTGCCCGGCATCCCGGCTACGCGGCAGGCGGCCTGACCATCGATTCACACCCAAACCACAGGAGATCCCGACGCATGCCTTGGATCAATAGCAACACTTGCGAAATCTACTTTGAGGATGTGGGCTCCGGCCCTACCATTCTGTTCGTTTCCGGCTACTTCGGCGTCGCTGACATCTGGCAGGAACAAATCGCGCGTCTACGGAAAGACTTCCGCTGCATCAGCCTAGACAGCCGTGGTTATGGTCGCTCCGGACCTTCCGAAATGCCGCTGAGCGCAGAATTGCATGCAAGCGATCTGAAGGCCGTTCTGGACGCCGCGAGCGTCACGGGTAAGGTGCTTCTGGTCACGCATTCCATGGGCGGCAACACCGCCTCTAGCTTTGCACTCACGCATCCGGATCGTGTGGCGGGCATCGTCTACACCGGCACCTACTTGTCGGGGCCCCAACTCCGCGAGCTGGGCGTTTCCGCCGCCGCTTTGATCGAAAACGTCTCCACCCCGTCGGGGGCTGCCGCGATGTTCCGCAGCTTCGGTATCTCGGACGCTCTGGCCGCCGAAGCCGCCAAGTGGTCGCTGGACACGCTGACCAGCAACGCCCACGCCCTTGAGGCCTGCGATCTCGGCGACCGTCACCGGGAGATCGCTGTGCCGGTTGTCATCGTGCAAGGTGAAAAGGATGTGGTCACACCGCCTGAACCTTGTGCGACCGAGCTTGTAGCGCTTCTGCCGAATGCGAAGCTGCAGCGCGTGCCCGGCGTAAACCACTTCCCGCAAATCGGGGCACCGGAGTTGGTCGCAGATATGATCCGAAACCACGCCGAAACCTGTCTCGTCTAAACGTTAGGGAAGCTCCCGCCAAGTGGACGGGAGCTTCCCTCACTATTCTTCGCCTGCACTCGCCGGCCGTCCATGCCGGCATACGAATGAGATCTCCGCTTACCGGCCCCCAAAAATCCGGCCAACACCGTCACGGGCACGAGGCTAACGCTCAAGGCGATCTCCTGTGTGATCTCCCGTCCCGCCCCAACCATGCACGCACGCCGTCAACGCGTTCCTCCCG
>JRYH01004083.1_pt1 | contig 28668 bp, 20 predicted proteins | sample 235351 | NCBI WGS metagenome assembly JRYH01 (sample SAMN03074221, study PRJNA261480) | activated sludge metagenome | biome: Wastewater Treatment Plant; feature: Wastewater; material: Activated sludge; isolation source: activated biomass of a wastewater treatment plant treating wastewater... ...
TCGGGGGCCGGCGCTGCCGACACCTCGACACCCTGAGAAAGAAAGCATGTCTTGGGGGGTGTTGAGGCCGACCGGGCCTGACTGGTCGGCGGCCTCACGGTCGCCCGTGTTGTGTGACGGGCGGCTCACCGGCAACCATCACAAACAGGCCGCGGTCGGCAAGGTGATTTCCCGGCTTGTTCCCCCGTGGGCCGTCACGGCCCGCCCTTCCACGCCACGCCCTCGCCCCGATAACCCGAGGCCCGCGGACGAGAGTAGGCAAATCCTGCGCGGTGTATACCCGATCATATTCCTTCTTTTGTTTCTCGGTCCCACTTCGGCCCCTCACCGACGCAGCACTGCAGATTTCCCTTGGAAGACCGCGTGAGCGCGCTCTACACTGTCCGTTGAAGAAGAGAGGAGCGATAACCGCACGGGTGGACCAAGTGACTCAGGCCTGTCGGCCAGATCAAGGCCGCGCGGTTGTCGGGGAAGTATGAAGAAGAGAAGTTTCGGAATTCTGTGTCTGGTCTCCGCGGCCGCGTCTTCGGCGAGCGCGGCGGGCGATGTCGCGGGCCTGCTGGCGGCGGACCTGGACGGTCGTCCGATCGTGTTCATGACCCCTTCGACCGAATCTGAGTCGCCCCGGTTCTGGTTCGCCAGCCGAGGCGGCGAGGTGTTCTCGGCTCAGTTGCCCGCCGAGTTGGCGGATCGCTTGGGCCGGCTCGACCTCCCGCAGACGGATGACCTCGGGTCCAACCAGGGCAACGCCGCCGCCAACGCGGACCGCGTCGCGCGCCGGCAGGGCGGGCACTCGTTCGGTGGGCCCTCGCCGCGCGACCTCGGGGGCAACTCCGGCGAGCCGGGCGACGGCGGGGGTGTCCCCACGATCCCGCTGCCGACGCCGGGGCTCCTCGCCGGGGTCGGTCTGGGCCTCGTGGCCGCGGCCGCTCGTTCCCGCCGCCCGCGCTGACCGCCACGCGGTTCCGCCGACGCCGTTCGTTGATTCCCGATCCCTCTTCTGGATCGCGGCGTCATGGTGCCCGACCGATATCCCTGCGCCGCGCCGCGGACCCTCGTTCACCGCAGCAGCCCGGACGATTTGCACCCCGCCTGAATGGGCCGATCAGCCTGTGTGCCACTGGTGCATGATCCCGAGGCCGGATTCTTCAAGGAATACCCACCCCGGCTCCGCGGGCCGCGCTCCCTCGGCGTGATCGCCGGTGAGCGCACACGACACGAACCAGTCGCCCACGACCCGGCTCCAGACCCGGTACACGCCGCCCCGCAGCAACCCGGTGGTGACCGGGGCTCCCGGCTCGGCGAGGCGCACCTCCCGGGGTTCGGCGCGGAGGCCGAGCCCCGCCGCCTTCAGCACAGCCTCCTTCTGAGTCCAGAGGGCGAGGAAAACGCGGCACAGCTCTTGATGCTCGGTCGCCCCGAGCGCCGCGGCCTCTTCGGGGGCAAGGATCAGATCGAGGAGCCGGTCGGCGTCATCGAGCGCGACGGCCCGCTCGATGTCGACGCCGACGGGACCGGCGGCCGCGACGGCCAGCGCGCGCGCGCCGGCCGTCCTCGATGCGCTGGCGGCGAGCGGGGTTCCGTCGACGAGGCAGGTCGGGGCCCCGCCCGGCCGGTCGATCATCCGGGATTCGCGGGCCCCGAGTGCCGCGGCGAGATGCGGGGCCCAGTACGCCGCGGTCGGCACGACCGGGCGCGACTCGCGGTCGGTGAGCCGGGCGACGAGCACAACCGGCGCATCGACCGGGGACTCTCCCGCCTCACCGCGATCCATGGGCGGGCCCGGGCTGGAGTTCGGTGAGGATCTCGCGTCCGACGATCGCCGCGCCGGCCGAGAGCAGATCGCGGTGGAGCGCGGGGACCACGACGAGGCGGTGCCCGCCCCGCAGCAGGGGCCTCATGCCGTTGAGTTCGTCGGGGTCGAAATAGGGCCGCCAGATGGGCTTCCGACCGGCAACGAGCACCGTTGCGGGCCCGTTCCATGGGTTGAGGCGCCGGCCCCGCAGGAGCGAGAGCATCCGGGAATGGGCGGCCCGATTGCCGCCGGGCGCGTGGTGCTGCTCGATATTGCGGCTTGTCATGTGGGCCAGCGAGGCGGCGCTGTCGGCGATCGCCGAGGGCCAGCGGGCGGGGCGTGCCAGGGCGGCGGCGACGCTGCGCGTGCGCAGGTGCCGCCTCCGGGCGGGGTCCCCGAAGGGGTAGACATCCGCGAGCCAGAGGTGCAGGGCGCGCTGGCGCGGCGCGGGCAGATCCTCGAGCAGGAAGGGCAACAGCCCCCCGGCGCAGAACCCGAAAAGGCCGACGACGCCCGGCCGGTCGATGTCTTCTCTCAGCGCGGTGAGGACGGCCTCGAGCCCCGCCTCGGCCCCGTGGCGCTCGACCGCGTCGAACAGGTTGTAGCAGCGGAGGCTCACCCCGGAGCCGTTGGCGCGGAGCACCTCGGCCAGGGCCTGGTAGAGCACCGGGCGGCCGAACGCGCCGGGCAGCCCGATGATCGTGCGAGGGCCATCGCCGAGGTGCTCGATGCGGAACGGGGTCCCGCCGGTCGGCTCGCCGTTGCCCTCGACCGAGAGCAACTCGATCAGGGCCCCGAAAGTCGGCCGGCCCAGGAACGCGGCGAGCGGGATCTCGGCGCCGATCTCCGCGCGGAGCCTGGCGGCGAGACGGAGCAGCAGGAGTGAATGCCCGCCGCTCAGGAAGAAATCGTCCCCGTCGCCGCGCGGCGGGCGGCCGAGGAGGTCGCGCCACGCGTCCGACGCGGTCGAGCGGGTGCGCTCATCGACTGGACGGGGCGGCGCGGCGTCCGCGGGGGTCGTCGCCGCGGGGGGCTCGCCGGTCGCCATGATCGGCTCGGGCACGCCGCCGAGGAGTTGCGAGAGCGCGGCCGCGACGCCCGGGAGCAGGGCGGCCGCGGGCGAGCCTTCGGGCGCGGTCAGCAGCCCATCGAGGCGATCGCCGGCGGCGATCGTCGAGAGCCCGAGCGAGAATCTCGCGGCGGCGTTGATCATCGGGAGCCCACGGACCGCGACGCCCGGCAGGGCGGGCGCGAAGCCGGGCTGGGTCTGCAACGCGAACCCGAACTCGACGAGCGACCCGCGTGGACGGCCCCGGGCCGCGGCGAGCCTGGCGACCTCGAGAAATGAGGCGAAGGGCCTGGAGTATGCCTCGAGCAGTTGCGCGCGCACGGCCCGGGCGGCGTCGTCGGGCGGAAGGCTCGACTCGACGACGACCGGGTGCATGGTGTTGCAGCACCCCACGACACGCTGGAGTTCCGGGCTGGTCCGGCGCGACACGGGCGTGAGGACCACGACCGCGTCCCGCCCGAGCACCCGGCAGAGCGCCTGCCCGAACCGGGCGAGCATCCAGGCGGTCGGCGTGCAGCCCGCTCGCGTCGCCGCCTCCCAGAGCGCCGCCCGCCCCGGAAGGAAGCCCTCGAGACCGAGGGCCGCGGCGGGCGCGGGGGCCAGCCCGAGCGGGCGGTCGCCCCCGGGCGTTTCGAGCAACCGCCGCGCGAGATCGCGGGTCGCTTCCGGCGAGATGGACCTCGCTTCGTGCGCGCAGAAGACGCTGAACGGGGCGGCGGGCGGCGGGGTCCCGCCCGCGTAGAGCACGGCGAGGTCGTCGGCGAGGACCGAGAGCGACCATTCGTCGACCAGGGCGTGGTGCAGGGTCACGACCACGGCCCAGCCACCGGTTGCCCGCGGGAAGGCATCGAGGCGTGCAAGCGGGCCGAGGGCGAGATCGAACGGGCGCCGGAGGAGGGCCATCGCCTCGGCGGGTGGGGTAACCGCCGTCCACGCCGGGCCCGGGTGGACGGTGTAGGACGCCGCCCCCGGATCGGCCGTGGGTGCGATTTCCTGGACCAGCGCGTCGTCGCGCCAGGGCAGACGGGTGCGGAGGGCCTCGTGCAGGCCGACCAGCGCCCGCCAGGCCCGTTCGAGGCGTTCGAGGTCGAGGCGGTCGTCGGCGAGGAACGCCGCGTGCTCGTGATAGGCCCAGCCCGTCGGGTCGACCTTGCTCTCGAAGCAGACCTGCTCCTGGAAGGAGGACGCGGGGACTGGGCCCACGGGCTCAGGCGGGTGCTCGCGGTGGAGCGGGGCCGCTGGAACGGGCGAGGCAATCTCGGCCGCGAGTTCGCGCAGCGCGCCGCACTCGAGCACGCGGGCGACGCCCAGTTGCACGCCGAACTCGGCCTGCGCGATCGCGGCGAGGCGGAGGGCGGCGAGCGAATGCCCCCCAAGAGAGAGGAACGAGGCGTCGGGGCTCGGGCGGCATCCCGGGATGACGCGCCGCAGGGCGGCCTCGAGCAGGCCCCAGGCATCCTCGGTGTATTCGGCGGCGTCGCCAGCCCGACCCGCGGCGGCCTCGATGGCATGGCGGACCGCGTCGGCGTCGACCTTGCCGGTCGCCCCGATCGGGGCGCGTTCGATCGGGACGAGCAGGTCGGGCACGATGTACGCCGGGGCTCGCGCCGCGACCCAGTCCCGCAGCACGGCCGGGGCGGGGGGAGGCGATCCCGGGGCGGGGGCGTAGGCGGCCGCGAGGCGGTTGATGTCGGCCCGCTCGCCGAGGACGATCGCGAAGGCCCGGGCCACTCCCGGGTGGGAGGCGAGCTGGGCTTCGACCTCGTCGAGTTCGATGCGGTGGCCGCGGACCTTGACCTGCCGGTCGCGCCTCCCGAGGAACTCGATTGCGCCGTCGGGTCGGCGACGAACGAGATCGCCCGTGCGGTACCAGCGACCGGGGCGGGCGTCGAGCGTGATGAACTTCGCCGCGGTGAGGTCGGGGTCTCCCAGGTAGCCCAGCGCCACGCCGAGCCCGCCCGCGAGCAGCTCGCCGGGCTCGCCCGGGGGCGTCGGTGAGGCGTGCGCATCGGCGATGACAACCTCGGTGCCGTGGATCGGGGCGCCGATGGGGACGCCGCCCGGGTTGTCGGCGTCTTCCGGTGTGATGGTGTGGCAGCAGGTGAAGGTGGTGTTCTCGGTGGGCCCGTACCCGTTGATGAGACGGACGCCTGGGTTGCGTTCGAGGAAGCGGCGGACATGCGCGGGGGAGAGGCGTTCTCCGCCGGTGAGCACCTGTCGGAGGCCCTCGAAGGCGTGGGGGGCGTGGTCGACGACGGCGTTGAAGAGCGAGGCGGTGAGCCACGCGTCGGTGACGCCCGAGCGGAGCACGGCGGCGGTCTGGTCGATGGAGAGGAGGCGGTCGGGGACGGCGACGCACCGTCCGCCGTTGAGGAGGGGACCCCAGATCTCCAGTGTCGAGGCGTCGAACGAGGTCGCGGAGAGGTGGAGCCAGGCGCGGTCGGGCGCGAGTTCGAAGGCGGTCTGCCCCAGGACGAGGCGGAGCACGGCGCGATGGGGCACGACGACGCCCTTGGGCACACCGGTCGTTCCCGAGGTGAACATCGCGTAGCAGGGGTCCTCGGGGCCGATTTCGGGCGGGTCGAACGGGGCGCCCGGCGCGATCAGGGCCGAAGGGGGGATGCCCGGGAGGGGCGCGGGCCCATCGGCGGGCACAACGGTCACGCGCGGGGCGGCGATGCGGGCGATGCGCTCGAGTCGATCGGCGGGCCAGGCGGGGTCGACGGGGACATACATCGCGCCGGCGCGGACGGCGCCCAGGACCACCGCGAGGGAATCGAGCCCGCGGGGGAGGGCGACGAGGACGGCGTCGCCCCGGCGCACGCCGCGGTCGGCGAGCGCCGCGGCGATGGAGGCCGATCGTGCGTCGAGGTCGCGGTAGGTGAGCGTGGTCGATCCTTCGACGGCGGCGACGCGGTCGGCGAAGGAGACCGCGGCGCGCGCGAAGGCACCGGCCACGCTGCGCGGTTCGGGCCGGACTATTCCTGTCGCTGTAGCGTTCACCGCCATCTTGTGCACAACGCCGCGCCGCCCCGGCGCTCGTTCTCTTCCTGCGATCGGGGCTCCGGGGTCGTGAGGACCGGCGGGCCTCGAAGGTCGTTCTGCCCGCGGCGTCCCGCCCCCGCGTGCGACGGGTCAGTGTAGGGCAAGACCGAACCGGGGCCCGAGCCCGGGTTCGCTCCTGCGGAACAACGAACCCCGGCCCGTTGAGCAGAACCCGGCCCATGCCGACCGAGAACCCGGTAAGGTACGGCATGCCCTACCGGAGCCGGCTCCCGTACGACGCCTCGCGGATGCACGCCGCCGCGCTCTATTGCTCGGACGGCCGCGTGGGCGAGCATTTCGACGACTTCCTTCAGAACGGGCTGAACCTGCCGCGGTACGACCGGCTTTGCCTGCCGGGCGGGGCGGCGTGCCTGGCGGGGCATCCGCAGGCCCACCTGGAGGAGAAGGGCGTGCTCGATGAGCTGCACTTCCTCGTCGAGGTGCACCGGCTCAAGCGGGTGGTGCTCATCGCGCACGAGGGGTGCGCGTTCTACTCGTCGCGCCTGGAACTCAAGGAGCCTCGGCTGCAGCTGGTGCAGCGGGCCGACTTGGTGCGTGCCGCGGCCTTCGTGCACCGCGTGACGGGGCTGGCGCACATCGAGGCGTACTTCGCGAAACTCGACGACGGGGGGATGGTGTTCGAGCCGGTCGAGGTCTGACACGGCCTGTGATTGACCGCTGCGCGTGCGCCGCCGGTGCCACCACCCGCCGCGTCAGCGGCGCGTGGTGCGGATCGGACTCCGATGAGAAACGCACGACGCGCCCTGCGGGCGGGTCGTGGCACCACTTCCCTCGCGTCAACCGATCCGGGTCAGTCTGAGCCCCGCGCGTGGGCTCAGGGGTAGCCCTTCTCGAACTCGCGCTCGCCGCCGAAATGCTCGCCCTCGATCAGCACGCCGACGCAGTGCGTGGTGTACTCGAAGGGGTCGCCGTCGTACATCGCGACATCGCCGTCCTTGCCGGGCTCGAGCGAGCCGACGCGGGCGTCGAGGCCGAGGATCCGGGCGGCGTCGACCGTGACGGCGCGGAGCGCGGGCTCGAACCCGAGGCCCCCGTACCCGGCGGCGACCGCGGCCTCGAACAGCACGACGCGGACCTTGGGCACATAGCCCTCGAACCCGCTCTGGATCGCGAAGGTGACGCCCGCATCGTGCATGTGCTTGGCGGTCTCGTAGGACGCGTTGGAAACCTCGCCCCAGGCGCGGAGCATCGTCGGGTGGAGCAGGACGGGAACACCGCGGTCCTTGAGCTCATCGGTGAACAGGTACGCCTCGGCCGCGGAGTCGAGCCAGAGTTTGAATCCGAACTCGTCGGCGAGGCGGAAGGCGTTGTCGATGTCCTGGGCCCGGTTCGCGGTGACGATCAGGGGCATCTCGCCCCGGAGGACCGCGGCCCACGCCTCGAGCTTGAGGTCGCGGCCCGGGGGCTCGGCGCCCTCGTCGGAGGCGGCCTTCGACTCGCTCTCCACGCGGCGCTGCGCGGCGAAGAGCTCGTTGCGGAGCATCTCCATGATCTTCGCCCGCGTGCCGGGGCTGTCGCCACGCTGGGCCATCGGGCCGATCGTCGCCACCACGGCCTTCGCGGGGACGATGACCGCCTCGTCGACGGTCTCGCCCCGGGTCTTGGCGATGAGCGTCTGCCCGGTGACGAGCCCGCCCGGCGCATGCCCCGTGTGCACGGTGGTCACGCCGAACGAGCGGACATAAGACACGAGCCGCTCGCGCGGGTTGTACGCGTCGATCGCCCGCAACTGGGGCTGCACGGCGGAGGAGCCGTCCTCCTGGTCCTGGTCGGCGGGGACATTGAACATGCCCGTCAGCCCGACGGTCGAGCGGACATCGACCAGGCCGGGCGTCGCGACGGCGCACTCGTGCACCGCGTACCCCGCCGGGACGGCGCGGCCCGAGGCCGGGCCCGCGAACTCGATCTTCCCGTCGGCCCCGATGAGCACGAGCCCGTTCTCGACGGCGGGGCCGGCCATTGTGTGCAGCGTGCTCGCCCGGACGGCGACCTGGGCCGAGGCGGGGCCGGAGGCGATCGCTCCCGCGAGGACGCAGGCGGCGGCGAGGCGGAGTGTCCTGAGCGTTTTCATCGCGTGCATCACTGGGCCCCCCGCATCATCACGCCGCCGATCATGCCGACCTGTTGCTTCATCAGCGCGTCGTAGCAGCAGAAATACGGCTCGGTGTCGCGCGAGGCGCCGTATCCGCCGACCGCGAACAGGTGGTCCTCCTCGTTCTCCCGATCGAACGCCAGCCGGCCCTCGACATAGGTCTGCTCGACCACGGTGTACGCGCTGAACGGGTCGCCCGAGAGAACCAGGATGTCGCCGTCCTTCCCGGGGGTCAGCGACCCGACCCGGTCGGCCAGGTCGAGCATCTCCGCGCCCGCGAGCGTGACCGACTCGATCGCGCCCCGGCGCGACATGCCGCCGCGGACCGCGAAGGCGGCCATCCTGAGGAAGACCCGGCTGTCGGTGATCCAGTCGTCGGTGTGCACGACCGTGCGCACGCCGGCCTTCTCGAGGATGGCGGGCGTCTCGAAGCGGAGCCCGACCGCCTCGTGCTTGCCGCCCGGCGAGTCCACGAGGATCGCCGAGACATAGGCGCCGGCGGCGGCGATCTCGTCGGCCACGAGCCAGCCGTCGCTGACATGGTGGAGCACGACGCGGAACCCGAATTCCTTGCTCAGGCGCAGCACGGTCATGATGTCGTCGTGCCGGTGGGTGTGGTGGTGCACCATGCGCTCGCCGCGCATCACCTCGGCGAGCGTCTCCAGGTTGAGGTCGCGCTCGGGGAGTTTGCTCTCATCGACCGTGCCGTCCTCGTTCTTCGCGGCGTCGAGCTTGCCCTGGTATTCCCGGGCCTTGAGGAATTGCTCGCGGACGAGGAAGGCCGCACGCCCGCGCGTCTCGGGGAAACTCCCGCCCCCGTCGCGCTGCGGGTTGGTCCCGTTGGCCATCTTGAGCCCGCCCATCGGCTCACCGTCGGCGTCGAAGTAGGTGATGTCGTCGATCGTGCGCACGCCGAGCGACGGCTCGTCCTTGCTGTACCGGAGTTTCACATAGACCGTCTGCCCGCTGGAGAGGTGCCCCGAGCCGGGCATGATGTTCAGCGTCGTGAGCCCGCCCGCCAGCGCCCGGCGGAAGCCCGAGTCGCGGACATTGATCGACTCGCGCACGCGCACCCCGGGCTGGATGGGGCCCGACCCGTCCGCCCCGCCGATGCCCCCGACATGGCTGTGCGTGTCCACCAGCCCGGGCATGAGCACCTTGCCCGCGCAGTCGATCACCCGCTCGGCCGAACCCCTGAACTCCCCCCGGTCCACGGCCTCGATCTTCCCGTCGCTGACGAGGACATAGCCGCGCTCGATCTCGGGGCCGTCCACGGGGATCACGCGCGCGTTGACGAACGCGAGGTCGGCCGCGGCGGCGGAGAGGAAGGCCGGGGTGAGCGCACAAACGGCAAGAAAGACGCGGGGCATGTCGGGATCTCCGGGATCGGGAACCGCAGGATAGCCGAACCGTCAAAACGCCGCCCCGGCGCAAGGCCGGGGCGGCGTGGAATAAAGCGGCGTTGTCGCAGACCGGCAGACTCCCTCCGCGGAGGGCGCCGCTCAGGCGTGGGCGTGGGCGGCGCCGAGACCGGCCATCGCCTCGTCGAGGTTGATGCCCAGTTTGCCCGCGACCATCTTGCCGTACTCCTCGTCGGCCCGGAAGAAGTGGCAGAGCTGGCGGAGCTGGATCTCCTTGCGGGCGTGGGAGAGGCCGCCCGCGATCGCGGCGGCGGTGCGCTCCTTCTGTCCCTTGTCGAAGAGGCGCCAGAGGTTGCCGGCCTGGGTGAAGTCGTCGTGGTTGGCCTTGGAGTCGTGCCGGTCGACGATCACCTGGCCCAGGTCCCAGGCCGGGTCGCGGACCTCGGGCTTGGGGGCGGGGTTGCCGTCGCGGCTGTTGGGCCAGTAGTTGGCGGTCAGGCCCTTGTAGTCGGCGGCGGTCGCCATCTGCCCGTCGCGCTGGTAGTGCATGACGGGGCAGCGGGGCTTGTTGACCGGGAGTTGCTGGAAGTTGTTGCCCACGCGATACCGGTGCGCGTCCGCGTAGGACATGAGGCGGGCCTGGAGCATCTTGTCCGGGCTGGGCCCGATGCCGGGCACGAGGGCGCTGGGGCTGAACGAGCTCTGCTCGACCTCGGCGTGGTAGTTCTCGGGGTTGCGGTTGAGCTCCATGACGCCGACCTCGATGAGCGGGAAATCGGCGTGCGGCCAGACCTTGGTCAGGTCGAAGGGGTTCCAGCCCGTGGTCTGCTCGAACTTCTCCGCCTGGGCCTGCGTCATCACCTGGATGAAGAGCTTCCACTTCGGGAACTCGCCCTTCTCGATCGACTCGAACAGGTCGCGCTGGTGCGTCTCGCGGCACATGCCGATCGCCCGGGTCGACTCCTCATCGGTGATCGTCTTGATGCCCTGCTGGGTCTTGAAGTGGAACTTGACCCAGACGCGCTCGCCCTTGGCGTTGACCATGCTGTAGGTGTGCGAGCCGTACCCGTTCATGTGCCGGTAGGTCGCGGGCAGACCCCGGTCGGACATCAGGATGGTGACCTGGTGCAGCGATTCGGGGCAGAGGCTCCAGAAGTCCCACTGCATATCGAGGTCGCGGAGATTGGTCTTCGGGTCACGCTTCTGCGTGTGGATGAACTGGGCGAACTTGAGGGGGTCGCGGACGAAGAACACGGGGGTGTTGTTGCCCACCATGTCCCAGTTGCCCTCCTCGGTGTAGAACTTGACGGCGAAGCCGCGGACATCGCGCTCGGCGTCCGCGGCGCCACGCTCGCCCGCGACGGTCGAGAAGCGGGCGAAGATCTCGGTCCTCTTGCCGACCTTGCCCAGGAAGGCGGCCCGGGTGTACTTCGTGACATCCCCCGTGACCGTGAAGGTGCCGTAGGCGCCCGAGCCCTTGGCGTGCACCACGCGCTCGGGGATCCGCTCCCGGTTGAAGTGCTGCATCTGCTCGAGGAGCTGCACATCCTGCATCAGCAGCGGGCCCCGCGGGCCCGCGGTCAGCGAGTTCTCCTGGTCGGCGATCGGGCATCCCTCGGCGGTCGTCAGCGTCGGACGGTTGGTCATGGTGCGGCCTCCTTGGCTGTGCGGTTTGGAGCATCAGTTTAGAACTATTCCAAAGAGAAAGGCAAGTCGGGAGAACCCGGAACTTGCGCCGATCCGGGCACAGCCCCGGCCCCGCTCGGCGCGACGGCGTGGAACCGAACGGGCCGCCACCGCTCGGGAGCGGGGCCTGCGGTCGGCATGACCAGAGCGCCCCCGACAACCGCCGCTCGTTGAACCGGCGCACAGTTGACCCGCCGCACAGAAGCTAGTGTGGACGGCATGACAACGCTCTTTCTTCTTTCCTCTCAGGGCGGCGGGGCGATGGAGGGCCTGTTCATCGTGCTGGCGCTGGCGGGCCTGACCGCGCTGGTCATGGGCCGGGCGGGCATCGCCGCCATCCCCGCGTTCCTGATCGCCGGCGCGATCGCGGGGCCTCACGCGATCGGGCTCGTCGCCTCGGCCGACGACCTGGGGACGATCAGCGAGTTGGCGATCATCCTGCTGATGTTCGGCATCGGGCTGCACATCGAGCCCGCGGACCTTGGTCGCGGGTCGATCCGCCTCATTCTCGCGGGGCTTGCCTCGGTTGCCGCCTGCGTGCTGCTGCTCTGGCCCGCGGCGATGGCGTTCGGGCTCGACTGGGCCGGCGCCCTCGCGCTCGCGATGGCGCTGAGCATGTCCTCCACCGCCGTCGTGCTCCGGCGTCTCATGCGACGCCGCGAACTCCGCCAGCCCACGGGCCGGCTCGCGATGGCGGTCCTGATCGTGCAGGACCTCGCCGTCCCGGTCATGCTCATCGCGATCACGGCGCTGGGGCGGCTGCGCACCGGGGGCGAGGCGGAGCCCGCGAACCCGCTGGTGATCGCGGGTGTGGCGCTGGCCGCGATCGCGGCCGTCGCGGTGCTCGTCGTCGGGGGCAGGCTGGTGCTCCCGAGGCTGATGCGGCACGCCTCGGTGCTCGGGGCCGACGAGGTGATGCTCACCCTGGGCGTCGCGGTCGCGATCGGGGCGGCGCTGGCGACGCACGCGTTGGGGTTCAGCTACGAACTCGGGGCGTTCCTCGCGGGCCTGATCCTGGGGGGCACGCCGTTCCGCCACCAGGTCGGCGCGCTGATGGGGCCCGCACGCGATTTCTTTCTCGCGGTCTTCTTTACCACGCTGGGCATGGCGGTCGACCCGGCCCCGCTCGTCGATCTCTGGCCCGCGGTGCTCATCGGCGGGACCTTGATGCTGGTGATCAAGTCCGCGGCGATCGGGGGCTCCTGCTGGTCGCTCTGGGGGACGACGGCGATCGCGGGCTCGGTCGGCATGCTGCTCAGCCAGGCGGGCGAGTTCAGCCTGATCCTGCTCGACACCGCGTCCGACGCGGGGCTGATCGACGACGCGGTCCGGTCCGCCGCGGTCGCGATCGTCGTGATCTCGCTGATCCTCACGCCGGTGCCCGTCGCGCTCGGGGCGGCGCTGCGCCCGATGATGGAGCGCATCCCGCTCCCGATCTGGCGCCGCGGCGCCGGGTCCGGCGGTGACCCGACGCCGGCCGCCGAGGGGGCCCTGCGGGTGGTGATCGGGGGCTTCGGGCCCATCGGGCGCGTCGCGACCGACCACCTCGACAAGGCGGGCGCCAACACCACCATCATCGAGATGAACGAGAAGACCGTGCGGACCCACACGGCGATGGGGCGGCACATGATCTACGGGGACATCTCCAAGCCCGAGGTGCTCGAATCGGCGGGCATCCGCGGGGCGGATGCGCTGATCCTGACCGTGCCCGACGAGGAGGCCGCGCTGCGGGCCTGCCGCATCGCGAGGGAGCTCAACCGGGAGATGTGCATCGTCGTGCGCATGAACCACCTCGGCAAGGCGCTGCAGGCGAAGTCGCTGGGCGCCGACGCGATCGTCGTCGAGGAGGTCGCCGCCGCGGAGGCCATGGAGAAGATCGTCGCCGAGCGGTTCAAGATCGAGGTCGGGCCGCCCGCGTAGGCACCGGATCAGGGAGACGCGGGGGTCAACAGCGGGTCCCACCCGAACCAATCCGGATCCGGGGCCTCGTGCAACTCGAACCGATGCCCGTCGTTCACCGCGTCGCCGGGGCGGTTCGGGGTCGCGAACCCGACCGCGCCGCGGAGCAGCGTCTCCAACGAATCGGCCCGGAGCGTGAGCCCGCGGAACAGGCCCCAGTCCACCCCCACGCCCGAGGCGACCCAGAACCTCGAGTTTGTGCGCACGAGATGGGCGTGCTCCCGCGCGATCGCCGCCTCCACCAGCACCGCCCGCCCGTCGTCGGCGAGCGTCGCCCCGCGGACCTCGCCGACCGGGACATCGCGAAAGAGCACGGGCGACCCCGGCGAGACCGCCCCCAGGCGCGGGGCGGACAGGACCACCCGCAGCTCGTCGGGCAGCGGCTCGGTGTCGGCCGGGGGGGCGTCGAGCCCGCGGAAGGCCCGCTGCCTCGGGGCCCCGGGCGGCGCGGGGCGCACGGCGATGTAGCGCGGGCCCAGCAGCGTCTCCAGCCCGGCGACGCGCGAGAGGCTCAACTCGGGACGGACGATCCAGAACTGCGTTCCCTCGGAGGCGATCGCCCCGGCGTGGGGGTGGATCTCCGCGCGGACCACGACCTCGTCCAGCGCCGGGGAGAGGCGCACCTCGCGCACGACGCCGACCGTGATCCCGCGGTGCACGAGCCCGGCCCCGGGTTCGAGACCCTCGGCGCGCGTGAAGGTGATCGAGACATCGGGCCCCCGCTCGCGCGCGATCTGGTGCGCGAGCATGCCCGCCAGCCCGAGCGCCGCGAAGACGGGGATCAGCCAGACCAAGCTGAGCCGGCGCCGCTCGACGCGGGCGACCGGGATCTCGTCGTGTCCATCGGTCTGTTCGTTCATGGCGCGGGCTCTTCCTCCCAGATCTGGTGCGGGTCGAACGATGCGGAGGCGAGCAGCGAGAGCACCACGACGGCGCCGAACGCCGCGACGCCGACCCCGGGGGTCACCTCGACCAGATCGCCGAGCTTCACCGCCGCGACGAGGATCGCCACGAGCAGCACATCGACCATGCCCCACCGCCCGATCCACTCGACGACGCGGTAGGTCGCCGCGCGGTGCCGCGCGGGGATCGGGGCCCCGCCCGCCAGAAGCACGATCGCCGCGAGCTTCCCGAGCGGGGCGACGATGGAGAACGCCAGGATCGCCAGCCCCACGGCGTAGTGCCCCTCGGCCAGCAGCGAGACCAAGCCGCTCCAGATCGAGGCCTCGGCGGTGTTCCCCAGCCGCTCGATCGACATGACGGGGCTGAGCAGCGCCGCGGGGTAGATCACCAGCGCCGCCGCCGCGAGGGCCGCGGCGCGCTGGGCCGATCGCGGGTGCACGCCGCGGCGGATGACCGTGTCGCAGCGGGTGCACCGCGCGACCGACCCCCGGGGCACCGGCGGGAGGCGGTGCACACGCCCGCAGCAGTGACAGGCCGCGAGGGCTTGCATCATGCGCATGGTACGGAACGGCCCGGGGGCGATTGCGGCGCGCGCCCGATCTCCACCGGGGCTCGCGGCGGCGTAGGCTCCGCCGTGCGCTGCTTCCTGCTGATTCTCGACGCCGACGCCGTTGCCCCGGATGGGCAGGACCTCGTTCAGGGGCTCGCCGGGGCCACGACCCCGAGCCTCGACGCGCTCGCGGCCTCCGGGCGGGTCGGGGCGGCCGAGACGGCCGCGGGGGGGCACCCCTCCTCGGGGCGGGGGCTGCTCACGCTTCTCGGGTGCAAAGGCGGAGAGGTCGCCCGCGTCACGCCCCCGGTGCTCGAGGCGGCTGCGCTCGGCGTGCCGCTGGGCCCCGACGACTGGGTGATGCGCCTCGGGCTCGTGGGCCTGTCGACGGACGACGAGGGGCCCCACTTCGGTGAGGCGGACCCTTCACCCGAGGAGGCGAACGCGCTCTTCGCGGACCTCTTCGCGGCCTGGTCGCAAGCGTGCCCCGAGCACGCCTCGGGCGTTGAGATCGTGGGCTCGGGTCCGTCCCGGCTGCTGGTCGATCGCTCGCGGACCTGGTACGACGGCGTGGAGACCATCCCCCCGTCCCGCGCCGCCGGCGAAGACTGGGTCGACTGCCTGCCCGATGGGGGGCCCATCGCCGCGTCGGACCGGCTCTGTGCGCTCATCAGCGTGTCCCGGCACGCACTGGCCGAGCACCCCGTAAACCGGGCCCGCCTTGAGCAGGGCCTTACGCCGGCGAACGCTGCGTGGCTCTGGGAGCCCGGGTGCGCGGGCGGGCTGGCCGGCTCGCGACGCGACGCGGACCTCGCGGCGTTCGCGGACGGGCCCGAGGCGATCGGGGCGTTCCGCCTTGTGGGTCTCGAGCCCGCGCCCGCCGGGCCGCTCGAATCGCTTGCGTCGCGGCTGCTCGGCTCGGCGGCGGGGTTGACGATCGCTTTCGTGAGCGCCCCGATCGAGACTGTCGACCGCGTGGTGCTGGCGCCGCTCGTCGATGGGCTCGGAGGGCTGGGCGATGAGCAGGCGCCGTGGCGAATCCTCGTCGCGGTGAGCCACGATCCCGGCGGCGGGCTCGCCCCGTTCGCGCTCGCGGGCGGATGGGTGCGCACGCTGGTGCCACGCCGGCTGCACGAGGGCCCCTGGAGCGATCTGCGCGTGAACCCCGGGTCGGACCTGCTCGAGTACGCGATGTACTCGGGCCGGCGTGATGCGGCCCCCCGAGCCCGGCGTCGGCGGCCGCGCGGCGAGCCCTAAGACCTTGTTTCGGATCCCATAAGGAGAAGGGGGAGAGACGGGCTGGAAGCCCATCCCACCGAGAAGAAGAGGGGTTGGAACAAGGTCTAAACTGCGTCAACCCGAAAGGACCACCCATGCCCACCAAGGCCTACGCCGCCTCCGCCGCGACCAGCCCGCTCGCCCCCGCGACGATCGAGCGTCGCGCGCCCACGCCGAACGATGTGGCGATCGAGATCCTGTACTGCGGGGTCTGCCACTCGGACATCCACCAGGCGCGGAACGAGTGGCACAACACGCTCTATCCCTGCGTGCCCGGGCACGAGATCATCGGCCGCGTGACCCGCGTGGGCTCGTCGGTCACACGGTTCAAGGCGGGCGACCTGGTCGGCGTGGGCTGCCTCGTGGACTCATGCCGGACCTGCGCCCACTGCGAGCAGGGGCTCGAGCAGTTCTGCACGACGATGCCGGTGTTCACCTACAACGGGCCCGACAAGCACAGCGGGGGGCACACCTTCGGGGGGTACTCCGAGGCGGTCGTGGTCCATCAGGATTTCGTCCTGCGCGTGCCGGCCGGGCTCGACCCCGCCGCCGCCGCCCCGCTGCTGTGCGCCGGGATCACGACCTACTCGCCGCTGCGGCACTGGAAGGTCGGCCCGGGTCAGAAGGTGGGAGTCGTCGGGCTCGGGGGGCTCGGGCACATGGGCGTGAAGTTCGCCCGCGCGTTCGGGGCGCATGTCGTGCTCTTCACGACCTCCGCGGGCAAGGTCGAAGACGGGAAGCGGCTCGGGGCGCACGAGGTCGTGATCTCGAAAGACGCGGACGCGATGGCCGCCCACGCCGGCTCGTTCGATTTCATCCTCGACACGGTCTCGGCCGACCACGACATCAACGCCTACATGGCATTGCTGAAACTCGACGGGACCGTCTGCCTCGTCGGCGCCCCGGAGAACCCGCTGGCGGTCGCGGCGTTCAGCGTGATCTTCCCGCGCAAGCACCTGGCGGGCTCGCTCATCGGCGGGCTTCCCGAGACGCAGGAGATGCTCGACTACTGCGCCGAGCACGGCATCGCGTGCGACATCGAGATGATCGACATCAAGGACATCAACACGGCCTACGACCGCATCCTGCGGAGCGATGTCAAGTACCGCTTCGTGATCGACATGGCGTCGCTGAAGCGGGGCTGAGGCCGCGTGCCGGTTCTCCCGCTCACACCAGCTGCTTCGCCTCGTTGAGCTTCTTGCGGATCACCGTCTGCAGGATCCCGCCGTTGCGGGCGTACTCGAACTCCACGGCCGTGTCGATCCGCAGGCGGGCCTGGAACGAGAACGACGAGCCGTCGGGGCGGGTCGCCTTGACCGCGATGTCCTGCCTCGGCTCGACGCCCTCGGGCAGCACGATCTCGATCGACTCGTCCCCCTTGATGCCCAGGCTCTCGGCGGTCTGCCCGGGCTTGAACTCCAGCGGCAGCACGCCCATGAACACCAGGTTCGACCGGTGGATCCGCTCGAACGACTCGGCGATGACCGCGCGAACACCCAGCAGCATCGTTCCCTTGGCCGCCCAATCGCGGCTCGAGCCCATGCCGTAGTCCTTGCCCGCGACCACCACGAGCGGCACGCCCGCCTTCTTGTAGTCCATCGCGGCGTCGAAGATGTACTCGACCGGCGCCTCGGCGAGGGTCTTGCCCTTCGTGAAGTTCCTGGTCCACCCGCCCTCGGGCTGCTTGCCGCCCTCCGCGGGCGACGCCGCCGCGATGCGGTTCTTGATCCGCACATTTGCGAAGGTGCCGCGCGTCATGACGCGGTCGTTCCCGCGCCGCGAGCCGTAGGAGTTGAAGTCCCGCGCGGCGACCCCCGCCTTGATGAGGTACTGCCCCGCGGGGGTCTCGGGCTCGATGCGCCCCGCGGGCGAGATGTGGTCGGTCGTGACGCTGTCGCCCAGCAGGCAGAGCATGCGCGCGCCGCGGATGGGCGTGAGCCCCGGGGGCTGCTCGCCCATGCCCTCGAAGAAGGGCGGGTTCTGGATGTAGGTCGACCCGTCGTCCCACGGGTAGAGCTCGCTCCGAGACACGGGCACGGCGTTCCAGGTCTCGTTCTCGTCGTACACCTTGGCGTACTTGGTGACGAACTGCTCGGTGGTGACGCACGCCGCCCGGATCGCGTCGATCTCGGCGCGGGTCGGCCAGATGTCCTTCAGCCAGACCGCGCGCCCGTCGGCGGTGTGGGTCAGCGGCTCGTTGTACGGGTCGATATCGATCCGCCCGGCGAGTGCGTAGGCGACAACGAGCGGCGGGCTGGCGAGGAAGTTCGCCTTCACCGCCGGGTGCACGCGCCCCTCGAAGTTCCGGTTGCCCGAGAGGATCGAGGCGACGGCGAGGTCGGCCTGCTTGATCGCGCCCTCGATCTCCGGCGGCAGCGGGCCCGAGTTGCCGATGCAGGTCGTGCACCCGTACCCGACCGTCTGGAAGCCGCACGCGTCGAGGTCCGCGGTCAGGTTCGCCTTGTTGAGATACTCGGTGACGACCTTGGAGCCCGGGGCGAGCGAGGTCTTGACCCAGGGCTTGCGCGTCAGCCCGAGCGCGTTCGCCTTGCGGGCGACCAGGCCCGCGGCGATGAGCACATCGGGGTTGGAGGTGTTGGTGCAGCTGGTGATCGCGGCGATGACGATCGAGCCGTGGGTCAGCTCGCTGGTCATGCCGGGCTTCTCGCCCGTGCGCTCGGTGGTGTGGGCGACGATCGCCTTGGCGCTGACCTTGTCCGCCGGAACGCCGAGGCCCTTGGGCCCCATCGGCGCGGTGAGCATGGTCTTCCACGACTGCTTGAGCGAGGCGAGCTCAACCCGGTCCTGCGGACGCTTGGGCCCGGCCACGCAGGGCTTGACCGAGGCGAGGTCGAGCTCGAGCACCGCGCTGAACGCGGGCTCGGGCGCGTCAGGCGTCCAGAAGAACCCCGCCGCCTTCGCCCACGCCTCGGTGAGCGCGACCTCCTCGTCCGTCTTGCCGGTGAAGCGGAAGTACTCGATCGTCTTGTGGTCGATCGGGAAGAACCCGCAGGTCGCCCCGTACTCGGGCGCCATGTTCGCGATCGTCGCCCGGTCGGGGATGGACAACTCCGCCATGCCCGGGCCGAAGAACTCCACGAACTTCTCGACCACGCCGTGGGCGCGGAGCATCTCCGTGACCGTCAGCACGAGGTCCGTCGCCGTCGCGCCCTCGGGCAGCCGGCCCTTGAGCTTGAAGCCCACCACCTCGGGTGTGAGCATGTAGCAGGGCTGCCCGAGCATCACCGCCTCGGCCTCGATGCCCCCCACGCCCCAGCCCAGCACGCCCACGCCGTTGATCATCGTCGTGTGGCTGTCCGTGCCGACCAGCGAGTCGGGGTACACGATGGCGCGCCCGTCCACGCCGTCCGACTTGACCAGGCACCCCCGCGCCAGGTACTCGAGGTTCACCTGGTGGACGATCCCCGTCGCGGGGGGCACGGCCCGGAAGTTGTCCAGGCTCTCCTGCCCCCATTTGAGGAAGGTGTACCGCTCGTTGTTGCGCTCGAACTCCTTCTCGGCGTTGATCGTCAGCGCGACGCGGGTTGCGAAGTCGTCGACCTGCACCGAGTGGTCGATCACCAGGTCGCACTGCACCGCGGGGTTGATCTGGGCGGGGTCGCCCCCCAGCGTCTTCATCGCGTCACGCATCGCGGCGAGGTCGACCACGCACGGCACGCCCGTGAAGTCCTGCAGCACCACGCGCCCGGGCATGAAGGGCATCTCGACCGCGTCGACCTTCGTCGGGTCGTACTGCGCCAGGGCCGAGACATCGTCGTTCGTCACGATGAACCCGTCGAGGTTGCGCAGCTGCGACTCGAGCAGCACGCGCACCGAGTAGGGCATCCGGTCGATGTTCCCCAGCCCCTTGTCCTGCAACGCCCTGATGTTGAAATAGGTGTAGGTCTTGCCGTGCACGGTCAGGGTTGATCGGGCGTTGAACGGGTCGGTCGGCATGCGGTGCTCCTGGTCCTGGGGGTCTTCTACAGCCTAGGTCGCCTCCTTTATTTCGGCATGATCCGGGGCGGCTCGGGCCCGATATCCCGCCCCGACCCGCCGGACGAGCGCGTTTCTCCCCCCTTTTTCGCGCCTCGCGGTTCGGATTCCGCACCCCTCCCCGATAGGGTGGACAGTCCGGAGCACCATCATGAAGACCATGCCGACCCTCGCCCTCCTCGCGTGCCTCGCCCCGCTCGCCGTCGCCTCGGACGGGCTGCGGGTCACCACCGTCCATCGCCCGGGGGACCCCGCGCCCGATCTCCCGGGTCTCACGCTCGGGGGCGTCGGCGACAATGTCTCGATCAACGACCGCGGGGACATCCTGTTCGTCGCGGGCCTCGCCGGCCCGGGGGTGACCAGTTCCAACAACTTCGCGCTCTTCGGCGGGCCGCGCGACAACCTCCGCCTGCTCGCCCGGGAGCAGGACCCGATCGACGCGCTCCCCGGGTTCATCTGGCTCCCGGGCTCGATCAACCTGACGGGCTTTTCCAACCTCGTCGTCACCAGCACCGGCGAGGTCGGGTTCAACCCCACCATCTTCCAGGTCGGCGTGAGCAGCGCCGTGCTCGCCAGCCTCTTCGCGGGCCCCGTGGCCGCCCCCACCCCTCTGCTCTGGCAGACCGGCGACCCGCCCGGGTTCGACCCGGCCTACTCCATCATCGCGCTCAACCCCGGCGTCTTCGCCAGCGGGGCGCGCGCGGCGGTCATCGGACGCGTCACCGGCCCCTCCACCGAGCGGGCGATCTGGTTCGGCAACCCCAACGACGGCATGATCGCCGCGCTCCAGACCAATCTCCAGGCTCCGGGTCTGCCCATCGGCGTGAACATCGCACTCATCGACGACCAGTCCCTCCGCATGAACGAGCAGGGCCGCATCGCCTTCCACGCCACGCTCCCGCTGGGCAACGGCGTCACGCAGAGCAACCGCACCGTGCTCTACGAGGGCCTGCCCGACAATGTCGGCATCCTCGCCCGCACGGGCGATCCCCTCCCGGGCGTGCCCGGCGCGGTCTACCAGTCGCTCGACGCCGACTCGATCCGCATGAACGCCGCGGGCGCGGTCTGCTTCCAGGCCGGCGTCATCGGCGGGGGCACCGACGGCGCGATTGTCTCCATGGGCTCGGGCGTCGCGTTCACACTCGCCAAGGACGGCGACCCCGTCCCGGGCGCCCCGGGTCTGTCGCTCAACAATGTCCGAAGCGGGTACATCGACATGAACGGCAACGGTCGGGTGATCTTCGCCGCCTCGCTCGCGGGGGCGCCGTTCGCGACCGACACCGCGGTTTTCATCGGCGATCCGGGCGGCCTCGAGATGATCCTCCGCGAGGGCGACCCGCTGCCGGGCGGCTTCGCCGCACCGGACCTGCTGGGGACAAGGTTCCTTGTCAACGACCGAGATCAGATCGTTCTCCCGGCGTCTGTCAACGACCGCTTGACCCTCTTCGCGACCCGGCCGAACGGCGAGTTCGTCAAACTCGCCCGCGCCGCGGAGGTGTTCGTCACCGACGACGGCTTCGTCGGCGTCTCGGGGGCGCTCGTGCCCTGGCGCTACGACTCCAACGCACGCAGCCCGGGATCGGGCGGCCCCTCCATGTTCAACAACCACGGAGAGCTTGTGCTGCCCATGTACTTCACCGGGGCCACGGGCTCGGCCCTGGTCCTCTTCGACATCGACGACCCCTGCCCCGCCGACCTCGCCGAGCCCTTCGGCCTGCTCGACCTCGCCGACATCGCCGCCTTCGTCGACGGCTTCGTCAACCAGACCCCGCCCGGCGACCTCGACGGCAACGGGCTCTGGGAACTCACGGACATCACCATCTTCGTCGGCTCGTTCAACGCCGGCTGCCCGTGAGCGGGACGCCGCGCCGACGCTTTTCTCCGAAACCACGGGAAAGGGCCGCATGAAACCGAATCTGCTCCCCGCCGCCGCCGCGGCAGTCGCCGCGCTCGCTCTGACCGCCCCGGCCCCGGCCGCGGTGATCTATGTCAACGCCCAGAACCCGGGCCCGCAGAACGGGCTCAACTGGGGCGGCGCCTACCGCGACCTCGCCGACGCGCTGGGCCGAGCCAATCCCGGCGACGAGATCTGGATCGCCCAGGGGACCTACTTCCCGCCCGGCTACGACACCCCGTTCGATGTCCCGACGGGTGTGAAGCTGTTCGGCGGCTTCGACGGCAGCGAGACCGCACGCGACCAACGCGATCCGTCGGCCCATCTGGCTGTGCTCGACGGCGACTTCAACGGCGACGACCAGCCCGGGTTCCTGAACCGCGCCGACAACGCGCGACGGATCCTCGAGTTCACCAACCCGGACGCCGGCAGCCGGCTCGACGGGCTCGTGATCACGGGCGGGTACGCGAACACCGCCGCCGGGTTCACCGCGGGCGGCGGCCTGCTCATCGACGGCGGCACGCTGACCATCGATCAGTGCCTGTTCATCGGCAACGGCGCGGAGCGCGAGGGCGGCGCGGTCCGCGCCATCAATGTCGACTCCGTCCGGTTCCGTGACTCGATCTTCATCGCCAACTCGACCAACCCGAACTCATCCCTGGGAAGCGGCGGCGCGGTGTGGGTCGGCGGCGCCGAGGCCGTCTTCGAGGGGTGCGAGTTCGCGCTCAACGCCAGCCTCGGCGGCACGAGCTCGTTCGGCGGGGCCGTGACCCTGCTGACGGGCGACGGGCGTTTCTCCGGGTGCACATTCACCGCCAATATCGCCAGCGAGGGCACGGGCACCTACGGCGGGGCGGTCCACACCGTGGCGCTGTCCGTGCTGTTCGAGGACTGCGTCTTCAACGCGAATCTCGTCTCGAACGGAACGGGGACGCAGGGCGGCGCGGTCAATGTCGGGGGCGGGGCGGCCGATTTCGCCCGCTGCATCTTCGAGGGAAACACCGCCGAGGCGAACAACACGAGCATCGGCGGAGCGATCGCGGTGATCAGCCCATCGGGCGCACCGGTTGTCCGTCTCGGGGGGTGTCAGTTCCTCGGGAACTCGGCCGATCTGGGGGGCGCGGTCGGGTCGATCGGCGAGACGCCAACCATCCGGATCGTCGGCTCGCTGCTCGCGGGCAACGCGGCGGCAAGCGGGGCCGGCGTGCGGGCCGATGGCACGCTGAGCGTGCGGAACAGCACCATCGCCTTCAATACCCCGCTGCAACCCTCATCCGAAACCGCCGGGATCAGCGCCCCCGGCGCCGTGGCGGTGATCCTCGACAACACCATCCTCTGGGGCAACGGGACCGGCCCCGACCAGGTCTACCAGATCAACGCGCTCACGCCGCCCATCGTCAACCACTCCTGCGTCCAGGGCTGGACCGGCTCCTTGGGCGGCGCGGGCAACTTCGCCGCCGACCCGCTGTTCGTGGACCCCGACGGTCCGGACAATGTGCCCGGCAACGCCGACGACCTGTACACGCTCCGCCCGTTCAGCCCCTGCATCGACGCGGGCGACAACACCGCCGTTCCCCTCGATCCGCTCGACCTCGACGCCGACGCGGACACCGCCGAGCGGCTGCCGATCGATGTGTACGGTCGCGATCGCCGCCGCGACGATCCGGATGTCGCCGACACCGGCACGGGGAACGCCCCGATCGTGGACATCGGCGCCGTCGAACTCCAGCGGCGCTCCTGCCCGGCCGACCTCGATGTCAACGGCCTGCTCGACCTGACCGACATCACCCTGTTCATCGCCGCGTTCACGGGGCTCGACTTGCTGGCGGACCTCGACGAGAACGGAATCTGGGACCTCGCCGATATCGTGCTGTTCGTCGGCTTCTTCAACGCCGGCTGCCCCTGAAGCGCCGATCAGTCGAACACGATCGTCTTCCGCCCCTCGACCAGCACCCGGTCGTCCAGGTGCAGGCGGACCGCCTCGGCCAGCACCGTCCGCTCCAGGTCGCGCCCCTTGCGCACGAGGTCCTCGATCGTGTCCCGGTGCGTCACATGCGCCGTCTGCTGCGCGATGATCGGGCCCTCGTCCAGGTCCGCCGTCGCGTAGTGGCTCGTCGCGCCGATCAGCTTCACCCCGCGCTCGAACGCCTGGTGGTACGGCTTCGCCCCCGCGAACGCCGGAAGGAACGAGTGGTGGATGTTGATGATCCGCGCCGGGCGGGCGCTCACGAACCCGTTCGAGAGAATCTGCATGTACCGCGCGAGCACGATCAGATCGAGCCCCCCCGCCGACTCGTCCTCATCGAGCACCGCGGAAAGCCGCGACTCCTGATCGGCCCTGGTCGCCGGCGTCACCGGGAGATGCGCGAACGGCAGCCCGAACCGAGACGCGAGATCCCCCGCGCCCTCGTGGTTCGAGATCACCCGGCTGACCTCGCACGCGATCTCCCCCGTCGAGACCCGCCAGAGCAGATCGGCCGCGCAGTGAAGGCTCGGCCCCGCGAGCACCGCGATCCGCTTGGCCCGCCCCGGCCAGCGGAACGAGGCGTCCATCTCCAGCGCCCGCGCCACACCAGCCTCGAAGCCCCGCTCGACCTCCGCCCTGAGCTCACCCACCGGCATCGCCGCGGCGCCCGCGTCGAACTCCACACGCATGAAGAACCGGCCCGTGTCCGGGTCGGTGTGCTGGTCCGCGTCCAGGATGTTCAGCCCCCGCTCGGCGAGGAACGACGCCACCCGGGCGATCACGCCCGTGCGGTCGGGGCAGCGGATGAGCACGCGCGCGGTCGTCACGACGCCCCGCCCTCGGAAGCCAGCTCCGCCGCCAGCGTCTCGATCGCCCGCGACAGCACCGCGATCGCGCGGTGATACTCCGCGATCTCAAGGCGCTCGTACGGCGAGTGGTCCAGCATGCTGTCGCCCGGGCCGTACGCGGCGATCGGGCACTTCCAGATCGGGCCGACCACATTCATGTCCGCCGTGCCCGTCTTGACCTTGGGCCGCGGCGAGCCCCCCTCTGCGCGGATCGAAGTCGAGAGCGCCCGGGCGACGGCGTCGTTCCGCTCGCTCCGCCACGCCTTCTCGTCGCCCACGAACGCGAGCCTCACGCACTCGTGATCGATCCGGCGCAGCTCGAGGCGGAGTTCCTCGGGCGTGATCCAGACCGGCACGCGATACCCCGCGGTCAACTCGCCCGTGTCGTGCAGGCCGTCGTTGGCGCTGCTGATCCCGCGGACCGACCAGGCGATGCGCTCGAACTCCCCGACCCGCTCCCCGTTGAGTTCCGCCATGCGGGCCTCGACGCGCCGCCACCACCCGAAGAGGTAGTCGCACGCCGAGTCGCCCGGGGCCGCCGAGTGCCCGTTGTCGCGCGTCACGCTCGCCCGCATCCGCACCGAGCCCTTGTAGCCCAGCGTCACGCCGTCCCACCCGCTCGGCTCGCCGATGAAGCACGCGTCCGGGCGGAGCTGCGTCGCCAGGTGGTGCGCCCCGGGGGATTCTTCCTCTTCGCCCAGCGCCGCCGCGACCAGCAGCGAGACGCCCTCGGGCAGCGACGCGCGCGACGCGGCCGCGAGGAACGAGCAGAGCGGGCCCTTCGCGTCCACGCTGCCGCGCCCGTGCAGGATGCCGTTCTCCAGCCGCACGGGGATCTCGCCCGGCACCGTGTCGATGTGCCCCAGCAGCACGATGAGCCGCTCGCCCGTGGCACGGGCGTCCCGCCTGTGTTCCGCCCCGGTGGGACAGGCGTCCCGCCTGTCATCTCCTCCGTCTCCGGCGGGATGGGCCTCCGGCCCGTCGGCTTCCATCCCCCCGGCCCGCCTCCACGCCAGCCCGTTGCCCGCCTCGTCGATCTCCGCCCGAAACCCGAGGTTCGCCGCGTGCCGCACGAACACCTCGACCGCGCGCTGCTCGTGCCCGCTCAGGCTGGGTGTCGCGACGACCTCGTGGAGCAGCTCCGTCGCCTGCTCGTCGGTCGCGGGGATGGTCTGCGTCGCCGTCATGACCCGCGTGCTCACGCCTTCGCTCCTTCGAACACCGTCCCCGCCCCCGAGCGCGCCGCCGCGATCGCCCCCGAACCGTTCGCCGACCCGATGACCACCCGCCCCACGCCCCCGCCAAGCGCCTCTTCCGCCGCGAGCACCTTGTTCTTCATCCGCCCTCCCGCGGCCTCGCGCACCGCCTCCAAGCCCAGATCCGAGACCGACCGGATCAGCGTGCCCGGATCGTCCCGGTCCGCCAGCACGCCCGCGACATTCGAGAGGAGCAGCAACTCGTCCGCCCGCAGCGCCACCGCGGTCATCGCCGCCGCGCGGTCCGCGTCGACATTGATCGCCACGCGCGAGCCGTCCGCCTCGGCCGCGAGCGCCGGCGGGGTCAGCACGGGCGTCCGCCCGCTCTCGAGCAGCAACGCCAGCAGCGAGGCGTCGACCGAGTCGACCTTGCCCGAGAGATCGTCGCGGATGATCGTCGTCCGCCCGTCGCTGTCCACCGCGCGGATCGCGCCCTTCCGCGACCCGCTCCACACACCCCCGTCGATCCCGCTCAGCCCCACCGCGTTCACGCCCCGGCTCTGGAGGTGCTCGACGATCCCCTTGTTCACCTTCCCGCAGTAGACCATCTCGAAGATCTCGAGCGTGGCCCGGTCCGTCCGCCGGCTCTCGTGCCCCGACGGGCTCTTGATGAAGGTGGGCGGGCACCCCAGCCGCTCGCTGATGATATTCGTCTCGTGCGATCCACCGTGCACGAGCACCGCCCGCTCACCGGACTTCACGAGCGCCGCGAACTCATCGAGGATGGGACCCAGCTCGATCCCTTCGCCCCCGCCGATCTTGATCACGATGGTCGTCATGTGGATCCTCTGCAAAGCACGAGGCACACAGCACCGGTCCCGATCACGAATGCCGAGTGCCCAGTGCCGAGTGCCTTGCCTTCCCCCTCACGCCGGGTGCAGCCCGCTGAACCCGAGCCCCGCCGTCTCCTCGAACCCCAGCGCGATGTTCATGCACTGCACCGCCGAACCCGCCGCGCCCTTCATCAGGTTGTCGATCGCGCACAACGCCACCACGCGCCCCGTCCGCTCGTCAACGCCGAACCCGACATCCGCGTAGTTCGATCCCCCCAGCACCACCGGGTCCGGCAGCCGGTGCAGACCCGTCCGCTCGTTCACCAGCCGCACGAACGGCTCATCCGCGTACGCCCCGCGGTACAGCTTCCACAGGTCCTTCATCGCCACGGGCCCGGTCGGGATGACATGCGCCGTGCAGAGCACGCCCCGCACCATCTCGATCGCCGTCACGCTCACATCGAGCGTGAACTCGCCCAGCGCCTGGTGCACCTCCGCCGCGTGCCGGTGCCCCGTCAGCGCGTACGACCGGACCGCCCGCGAACGCTCCGGGTGATGGCTCGACTCGCTCGGCTCCGCACCCGCCTCAGACGACCCGACCTTGATATCCGCGATCACGCGCCCGATCAGCCCCGCCCGCGCCAGCGGCAAGAGCGCCAGGTTCATCGCCGTCGCGTTGCACCCCACCCCGCTGATCAGCGCCGCCCCGGGCATCCGCGCCCGCTCGAGCTCGGGCAGCCCGTACACCGCCTCCGCCAGACGCCCCGCCGAGGCGTGCGCCTCGCCGTACCACGCCCTGTACGCCTCCGCCGAGCGGAGCCTGAAATCCGCCGAGAGATCGATCACCAGCGGGGCGAGCCCCGACCACCGGTCGATCTCCTTCGCCGCCTTCCCGTGCGGCATGCACAGAAAGAGCACATCGCACGCCTCGACCGAGTCGGGCGCGGTGAACTCCAGCCCCGTCCGCCCACGCAGGTTCGGGTGCTTGCGGTGGATCGGCTCCCCCGCGTTCGCCCGGCTCGTCGCCGCCCGCACCTCGACCCCGGGGTGATCCAGCAACAGGCGCAGCAACTCGCCCCCGGTGTACCCGCTCGCCCCGATGATGGAGATGGACTTCCGCTCACTCATGCGCACCACTCCTCCCCCTCGGTGGGACGGGCTTCCAGCCCGTCTCTCCGAGCCTCCACGGTCGGTCGCGCCCCATCGGGTGCGGTCACCCCCGCGCCCCCTCGGTCATTGCCTCCGCGATCGCGCACGCCTGCTTCACCACCAGGCCGGGGATATCCACCCCCGTGGTATCAACGCTGTTGCGGAACTCCATCGAGTGGTTCACCTCGTTCACCAGCAGCCCGCGCTCCGGGCACTCGAACAGATCGATCGCGACGATGTCCCCCCGCACCGCCTCGGCCGCGCGCCGGCTCAGCGCCGCGAGTTCTCCCTCGACCCTCGTCCCCTCCGCCTTCGCCCCGCGCGCCGTGTTCGTCACCCAGTGCTCGCTGCGGCGCACGATCCCCGCCACCGGCTCGCCCCCGACGACGAACACCCGGTAATCCGCGTTCGCCTTGCGCACATACTCCTGCACATAGTGAACCTGCTGCTGGCTCGAACCCAGCGTCGCCCGGTGCTCGATCACCGCCTCCGCCGCGTCGCGGTCGTTGATCTTCGCCAGCAGCCGCCCCCACGAGCCCACCGTCGGCTTCATCACCGCCGGGTACCCGATCGCCTCCACCGCCGCCAGCGCCCCGTCCTCCTCCACCCCCACCATCGTCCGGGGCTGCGGGATCCCCGCCGCCGCCAGCGCCAAACTCGTCCGCAACTTGTCCGAGCAGACCTCGATCGTCTCCGCCCGGTTCACGCACCGGATCCCGAAGCGCTCGAGCACATGCGTGATCGTCATCGACGCACGCAGGCTCACGCACCGATCGAGCACGAGGTCGTACCCCGACCACTTCCCCGCGTCCTCGAGGTCGAACGCCTCCGCCCGGACATCGACCGGCTCGGCCGACACCCCCGCCCGCTCGAACGCGTCCAGGAGCATCCGCTCCTCCGTCCGAAGCCGCGTGTAGATCATCGCGATGCGCATGAACCCTCCTGAACCTCAGGCGCCAAACAGAAGGCAACGCACAACGGGGACGCCCACAAAATCAAAGCCCCCCCGATCCCCAATCCCTCATCC
>JRYH01004476.1_pt1 | contig 28482 bp, 35 predicted proteins | sample 235351 | NCBI WGS metagenome assembly JRYH01 (sample SAMN03074221, study PRJNA261480) | activated sludge metagenome | biome: Wastewater Treatment Plant; feature: Wastewater; material: Activated sludge; isolation source: activated biomass of a wastewater treatment plant treating wastewater... ...
GGCAAACCCGGGGCGGTTCAAACGAGAATTTCCTCAGGACGATGGGGTATTCGCTTGAGGAGGTGAAAGGGCGCCATCACCGGATGTTCGTTGAATCCGACTATGCGGAAGGACCGGAGTACGCCGCGTTCTGGGATGCACTGAGCCGTGGCGAGTTCCAGAGCGCGCAATACAGGCGCGTGGCGAAGGGCGGGCGCGAGGTCCACATCGAGGCGACGTACAACCCGATATTCGACAAGAGCGGGAAACCTTACATGGTGGTCAAGTTCGCCACCGACGTGACCACGAAGACCGTGAAGATGAAAGAGGCGCTGGATCGTCAGCAGGCGGTGATCAGCTTCAATCTCGACGGGACCGTCATCGAGGCCAACGAAAATTTCCTCGCGGCCGTGGGCTATTCGCTATCCGAGATCAAGGGCCAGCACCACCGGATGTTCGTCGATCCGGCTTTCGCGCAATCTGAAGACTACGCGGCGTTCTGGTCGGCGTTGAACCGTGGAGAGTACCAAGCAGGCGAATATAAGCGTTTCGGCAACGGCGGCCGAGAGATTTGGTTGCGGGCAAGCTACAACCCCGTCTACGGCAATGATGGCAAGCTGTTCCGCATCACCAAGTACGCAACCGACATCACCGAGGAAAAGGTCGACCGCGTCAAGCTGGGCGACATCGTCGCCTCCGTCACCACGGCGACGAACGAGCTGTCCACCAGCATTGCCGACATCGCGCAGAACATCGGAGCCACGCGCGATTCCGTGGATGTGGTGTCGCAGCAGACCGGCATTGCCGCCGCATCGGTGGGCGAGATGGAACAGGCGGCGGCAGGGATGAGCGGGATCACCGCCATCATCGACAAGATTTCGGGACAGATCAATCTGCTGGCCCTCAACGCAGCCATCGAGGCGGCACGCGCCGGAGATGCCGGACGCGGTTTCAGCGTGGTTGCCGACGAGGTCAAGAAGCTGGCGAGGCAGGTCAGCGAGTCCACCGGCAAGATCACGGCCGAAATCGGCAACTTGCAGTGCAAGAGCCGGGAGGTCTCCGTGTCGCTTTCTTCCATCGCGCAACTTGTTTCGGACCTGTCGCAGAACGCAAGCAGCGTGGCAGCGGCGACCGAAGAACAATCCACCGTGACGCAGGACATTTCGCGGAACATGATGTCTGTGCAGACTCTGTTGAACGCGCGTCGTTCGCTCACCTCCATCTGTGTCAGCTGATACACGGGCATGTCAGGGAGGTGCACGTAGCGTTGCGTGGTGCTGACCTGCGAATGACCAAGCGCGCGGCCGATGATTGGCAACGAGCCACCGACAGCCACGCTAATGTTTGCAAAAGGGTATGGTGCAGATCGTGAATGAACCGCCCCGTGATCTATCGCAGTTTCTTGAGGTCCGCCATGAATGACGCCATGCGGGACCGAAGCTCGGCAAGCTGGTTCTGGGAGCATTGTCCCAACTCTTCAGCCGCGCCCATCACTTGCTGGGAAGCGTCGTGGATGCGACCCATATGCCCGCCGATCACGCCGATGCGATCGGCAAGACCTGCGCCGCCGTCCTTTCCGTTGGCGAGGAGCACCTCGGAGATCTGATGGGTCGCGCCGGTGAGGTCCGATACCTTCTCCGCGATGCTTTCCGTTGATTTGGCGGTTTTCTCGGCGAGTTGCTTGATTTCGTTTGCCACCACAGCAAAACCGCGCCCGACGTCTCCGGCGCGAGCCGATTCAATCCCGGCATTGAGCGCCAGGAGGTTGGTCTGGGACGCGATGGTGCGGATGAGGCTCACCACATCGCCGATGGTGTGGCTGCTTTCCACGGCCGATGTAATGCGGTCTCGGGTGCTTTCCGCCGATTGGGCGATGCTGAGCGCCTCGCGCTTGGTCTCGTCGGCATAAGACACCATTTCGACGGCCGTCTGCTGCAGCATGGAGATGGCGGCATCCATCTCCCCGCTGACTTCGGTAAGCTTCTTTTCCAAGTCTTCCGCAAGGGCCGTGAAGGTTGCGATGCGCTGCGCTTCTTCCCCCATGGCGGTGTTGATGGCGACGGCGGTACGGCTGATGTCCCCCTGCATGCCCTGCGGGAGAATGCGCCTGAAGGAGCGGCCTTTGACGCTCGTCATGCTGGCGGCGGTTTCGCGCACGAAGGCATCCACGTGGTCGGTGTGATCGTTGACGGCGTTGGCGAGGTCCCGGAGTTCGGGTTGCGCTTGTGGCCGAACCAGCCGCACCTCGAAATTGCCCGTGCACAGACGGCGGCAGTCTGCGATGAGGCCGTGGAGGGTATTCAGGTGGCGTTCCGCGAACCATGCCATGCCGGCTACGCCCGCGATGCCGACGATCGTCCCCGCTGCGGCGAGGCCCGGCGCGACGGACGGCCACAGCGCGGCGCCTGCCATAAGACCCAGTCCGGCAAAGGACGCGCCTGCCCCAAGCCTATTTGCAGAGCGAAAAGATAAACTCGTCATAGTCCATTCCCTTGTGTTGGAGCATCGTCTGGAGGAAGGCCACGCCGGCCTCCGCTTTCTCCTTGGGGTTGGAGAACTTCGCCTCCGCGTCGCGCATGGATGCGTAGAGCGGCTCCACCACGTTTTTCCGTGCGTTTTCATCCACGACCCTGCGGTTGGAATGGTAGCCGATGATTTTTCCGTCGGCGTCGTAGGAGGGGGTTACGTGGGCGAAAACCCAATAGTGGTCGCCATTTTGGGAACGGTTCACGATGAAGGCGAACACTTCCTTGCCTTCACGCAGGGTGTCCCACAGCAGTCGGAACACTCCGTGCGGCATGTGAGGATGCCTGATCAGGCAATGCGGGGCGCCGATCACCTCTTTCTCGGGGTAGCCTGCGAGGCGCAGAAACACCTCGTTAGCGTAGTTGATGTGCCCCTTGAGGTCGGTCTTGCTGACGATCAGCTCGTTAACGCCGAACGGGCGTGCAACGCCTGTCAGGACCTGCATTGTGTCGCGGAAGTGCACGCGGGCCATCAGCGCGCTCCTCCTGAGCGCCCCGTTGCAGACGGTGCCGGGTTGCACAATGCGACTGTTTCCATGTACCCATGGTTTGGGATGCGCCGGCCACTGTCAATGAAACCCGCATCGGCCATGGAAGGGAGGGTGGCAGCGCCGCAACGTGTCGCGGATGAGCACCTTGCGGTCGGCGGTAGTCCTCAATTCCTGCGGCAACTCTCGAACAGCGCGAGGTTGGGACAGAAGGCCGGCTCCTCGCCCACGCTGCCGTCGCGCATCCATTGCAGGCATTCCTGCACGCATGAGCAGTGCAGGCATGTGACGCGGGCATCGGCGCAAGCCTGTCCCTTATCCTGCCGCACGAACTCCAGCGTATCGACATTGAGCCGTTCCATGAGCTGGGCCATGCGGGTGGCCCGTTGCTCGAGATGGCGGTCAGGCAACCGTTCCATCGCAACTCTCCCCTGGGCACTGCGCTTTCATGCGCATTCTGGTTTGGCGGGTATCGTCCCGCTTACGCTCACCCTTGCACGGCGGCGTCGCGGGGGCTTGATCGGTATCAATGCCGGTGAGACCTGCGGATACGGAGGGACGCGGTGTGCGCCGCAGCATGGCGTTGCTGCCGTGCGGCGCGCCAAGGCGCTACCTCTATTGCCCGTTGCCTATCTTCAGCACGGTCTTGGTGATGGTGTAGATGGCAGTTATGCGCTGGTATCAGTCCGCCGATTGACACTGAGCCTATCGGCGGGTCTGGCGCCGGTGGCTTGCGAAGTCCTTTCCTGTGAAGTCTGCGCTTGAGCGGGTGATGTCGGGCGGCATGGTCATGAAGGCGTGGGCAAGCCGATGGCCGTGCAGGTGAGGCGCCCTAAAGGGGTGCTTCCGCCACTCTCTAAGGTGGCTGGTATTGCCGCCTCGTCACGCGGCGTTTTCGATGACCTTCATGATGCGGAACGCTTGCCAGCCCTTCGGTCGCTTCAGGACTTGGCAACGGTACACGGCAGCTGTCGTCACCTTCTTGATGCCCGAGGCGTGAAGGGTTGATCCATGCACTAGGATTTGTTTGTCGCTGCCCACTTCGCGCAGGAAGCCATAGCGGCCGTTGAGATCCAGCCACTCAAACCTGCCGAGCGTCTCGAACACTTCGGCATCGTCGTCCATCGGGGTTCGACGAAGCACTTCACGTCGTGGCGTCGGGGATGCTGGTGATGCACTGTCCGCTTGCCTTGCCGCTGTCGTTCCGGCGAGCGATGGTTTGCTGCTTGCGATGGCGGCACCGCCGAGACCGCACATCAGCCCGAATAGTCCACGCCGCGATACGTTGACCACGTTCACACCTCCACCTTGCTTGCGTCAGACGTAGGCGGGGATTGTGGCGTTTTTCACGAGCGCTGCTGTCTCGCGGCGGAACTGCGCCCGGAGAAGTTTTGGGAAGCGGATGGTTCGGCCGGTTGCTTTGTCTCCGGGGGCCTCGTGAAGAAGGCATGAGCATAGGCTTGACGGCGCGGGGCGGGCGCGCGGCCATAGTCTGCCGGGTTTGTCGTGTGCAGCGCGGCGATGCATTCGAACGGCACGGTTTTGAGCGTTTCAGGTTCCGTGCCGATTTCGGCGGCGAGTTGCAAGAGAACTTGTTTGGCCCATCCGCGCATCGCCTCGTCAGGGAGGGGATAGGCTGTGGGTGCCGTGTCCATGTGGAATGACCACGCGATGCCATCGGCCGCCGGTTCAATCCAACACTCCACGCTGGCCTTGCCGCCGAGATAGACGCGGCGGTGGCCTTGGGCGTTCAGCGTGTGCGTGACGATCATGCGGCGATGATCGAACGGCCAGGGCGCGGTAGACAACCTCGGTTGATGATGCCTTGAGCGTTGCGATATCGCCGGATGCCGTTCAGGCAATGTGCTGTTGCATGGTTGCACGTCTAGCGGAGACCCCGCGCCTCGTCGGGTTGTTTCTTCGGAGCCGAGCCGTCGCGGGGGCCATACCCACCGGGGCGCGTCAGCGCGGCCCCCGCGCGGTCGGCGGAGAATTCAGCCCAATGGGGTGTTTCTTTGGTGAGAGCAGGAGCGACCTTGGATGGCTGGCCTTACTGCTTGGTGGCGAGTTTTCGCAGAAGCCGGGTGGACGCGGCTATCAGTCAGTAGCCCATGGCAAGGTGTTGGGCTTGGCGAACAAGCTCATCCATGGCCGCATCGGACGCTTTGTCAACGCGCTGTTTGTAGGCGAGTACGGCATCGATTGGGATGCGGCGGCGCGTGCCGACCATGCGATGAGGAAGTTCTCCGCTTTGGATCAGCTTGATTACAAACGGCCGAGACACGTTCAGTAGAACTGCCACCTGATGTGTGGTGAGCTCCGCATCGCCTTTCATCCTCGACGACGCGCGCGGCTGCACGGAAATGACCACATCCTGATTGAACGCGGTCAGGAAAGTGATGAGGCGGTCGATAGAGTATTCCCGGAAGTGGCCCTTGAACAGCCGGGACACTTCGGGTTGGGAGATGCCCATCACTTCGCCTGCACGGGTTTGACTGAGCTTGCGGGCCTGCGTCAGCCGGTAGAGCTCGGCGACAATCTGCGCCGTGAGCATGTGCGCGTTGGCGTCGGGCAGCTTGAGGTCGGCAAACACGTTGCCGCTTGACTGGCGGACTTTGGTTCTGGTGCGGCTCATGTGTGGGCCTCCTACTGTCCGATGACCTTGAATGGGAGTTGGCGCAGCACAGCCTCAATCGTCACCATCAGCTTGAAGGGCGAGATGGGCGAGGAGATGAACCCATATTGCTCATAGAAGGTTTTTGCCTGCTCATCGAGCGCATCGACGACGATGGCGCGCATGCCGATAACGTCTGATGCTTGGGCGACCCTGATAACCGCATCCTGCAGCAGGTGCTTGCCGATGCCTTGGCCCTGAACTGAGGCGTCCACGGCAAGGCGGCCGAGAAGGGCGACAGGAACCGGCTCGGGCATGTTGCGTCTGACACCTCCGATGGCATCGGCGTGGGCAATGGAACCGGCAGCAATGGCGTAATATGCAACCACCCGGCCGTCCACACACGCGACATAAGTCCGTGAGGCGCCGCGTTCTTGGTTGGCGAGGGCGTGACGCTTGAGCCAAGTATTGAGCGTTGCTTGGCCGCAGTCGAACGCATCGGTGCGATGTTCTGCGGTTAGGAGCGCGGGCGCTGTAAGCGTCATTTCGCCCAGGGTGCGCGGGTTGCGAACAGCTTTTTGAGTCCGGGATTATCGGCCGGTGACTTGTCCAGGGCAGCGGAGAAGGTGCGCCACGCCGCATCGTCGAGGTAGAATACGCTTTGATCGCGTAGGACGTCCTCAGCCCTCTGGCGGGCGGTTTCCATGACGAATTCCGAGCGCGATTTGCCGAGCCGGTCGGCAGCGGCGTCGATCACGTCAAGGTCGAGCGGCCGGGCACGGATTTGGAATTTTGCATCGCGGCTCATATCCGAGCGGTCCATTGGGTTAGCTTTCCTTATACTCACAGTATAGGGCGCTGTATGGACATTGTCCATACCTAAGCAGCGGCGTGCATGGTGGTGGTCAACCACCATAGCGCCGGTCGGCCAACGTGGCCGGGCTTCCAAACTGCCCAGCAATAGCGGTGTTCTGCGGCAAAGCCGCGTTCGATGCCGTTGGGCCAACACGTGAGGTCGTCCAAAATGTAGACGGCGGCTGGAGGGCGGCGCGTCCACTGGCGATGGCGCGCGGGATGAGCCAACGATGCGAGATTGAGCAGCATGGCGAGGGTGCCTCCGACCGGCGTTGTGAGCCGCAAGGCGTGCTGCACAAACGCGTCGGCAAAGGCCGCTATGTTTCGTCGCCGAACGGGATTTGCGCGATGTCGCGCGCCCCGTGAAGGATGCGCACGATGATCGTCTCGTCATCCGTGAGGCGGAAATAAATGCTGTAGTTGCCGAACACCGTGAGGCGCAGGCCGGGGCTAAGCGCTTCGCGGGAAACGCCCCCGTGTCCCAAGAGGGCAAGCTTGGCAAGTTCCGCATCGAGCGCGTCGGCGAACCGCTGCGCAGTGTCGTCGCCCGCTTCGCTGTCGATGTAGTCGATGATGTCGTCAAAATCGGCTTCCGCCTTATGGGTGAGGCGAAGCGACTTCGGGCCGAGGGGCGGCAGCTTGGTTGACATGCGCGCAGGCTAGGGGAGTCGCGGGGTTGGAGCGAGCGTGTTGCCGATTATTGCGGCAGCCCCGTTTGCGTTCACTAACGCACCTTCTTTGAGAGGCGACGTTTCGCGCGCTCCCCAAGCTGGCCCTGCTGGTAAGGGCGTGTCCGGCCTGCCTTGATGTCCGCGTCGCCCTCGGCGATGGCTTGGCGCAAAGCGGCGAGTTTCACCTGCTCTTGCTCAAGCAGGCGCAGTCCCGCGCGGACGACTTCGCTGGCATTGCCGTACTCCCCGGCTTCAATCTGGTTGGAGATGAAGGCGTCATCCTTCGAGGTCAGTGAGATGGTCTTTCGGTACTGCATGGTTACATTGTAGTGCGGTGCACGGTTTCGTGCAATATGTATGATGCTCGGTCAGCTAAGCGAACGACGACGCGGCAAGCCACCACAATGTAGGACGGCCGACATGACCCGGTCGCCAAATCGCCCAACAATACCGATGCTCCGCAGCAAATCCGCGTTCGATGCCGTTGGGCCAGCACGTCAGGTCGTCAAGCACATAAATCGACGCCGGAGGGCGGCGAACCCATTGGGCATGGCGCATGGGATGGGCCAGCGAGGCGAGGTTGAGCAGCATGGCAACGCTTCCGCCGGTGGGCTGGACGAGGCGGAGAGCATGGCGCACGAATGCATCCGCGAGTCCGCTGCCGTAGGGCGGATTGGTGACGATGTTGCGGGCGCGGCTTGTGGACTGGGCAAGGAAGTTGACGCCGCCGGTGCCGAAGCCGCGATCAATGAGATCGGTGGAGACCACCTGATAGCCGTGCGCGGTAAGCACTTTGCTGATGGCGCCTTGTCCGCAGGCCGGTTCCCAGATGGAGCCGCTGAAGCGTTCCACGGACAGCAGTGCGCGCATTCCCTCCGGCGGGGTCGGATAATAATCGTGCGGAGCGCGGAATGGTGAGGCGGTTCTGGTCATGATGCGATCACCGGCCAGCGTAGTCCTTCTTGTGCACGGGGGGGTGGTTGAGGCTTTGGAGGCGTTTTGGGCGTCGGAGAGGGGGTTGTTTCATTTTGCTTCCAAAACCGATTCCAGCGGCTTCCTGTGCGGGCTGGCGATGCGGAGAGGTAGAATCCGACGCTGCCGCATAGCTCAGCCAGCGCAATCGGCCACAGCGCGGTGGCGAGCAGCAGGGTCGCCATGTCGTATCCGGTCCATGCCGCCAGCAGCGTGATTTGCGGTGCCGGGTCGGCGGCGGGTGTCGCGGTGAGGATGGCGTCGGCTTCGCGAAGCGTTTTCTTTGCGAATGCATGGGAGCTGCACAGTGCGCGTTCGCGCGGTGTCTTCGGCAGGGCGCAGGCTGTGCTGGATTTGAACAGTGGGTTGGCTTCGAGTGTCTGCAACTCGGCGCCGGCGCGCTGGTGCGTTGCGGCAGCGCGCGTTCGGTTGCCGTCGTCGGATCTGAATTGTCCTTGTTCACTTGCCCGGTTGAACGCGACCTCGGACAGACCGCACCACAGCGAGTTCGCGAGCAGTGGCCAGAAGAGGAGAAACAGGAGGACGGCCGCGACCGGTTGCCCGGTTCGCCATGCGCGGCTTGCGCCAACGAGGCAGGCGCACTTCGCGATGTCCAACGCCGCGTTGAGGGCCGCGAACAGGATGGCGTATTGCAGAACGGCCGATGTCTTGAACCCATACGTTGCGTTGAGCGTGATGGTCACGGCCGCCGCGACGAGAGAGGCGAAGCGCAAAACCATCATCGCGGCATTCCCATGACCGGAAACTGTACGTGGCGGATCTCGCCGGTGATCCCGTTCTTGAGCAGTGCCCGGCCGCGCTGCAAATGGCGCGGGTCTGCGGGCAGGCTCTCCAACTGGCCGAAAAGCGCCGTGGCGTGGGCATCGATGGGCAGCTTGAAGCTGATGGTGTTGAGGCAATTCGCGCGAATGGTCGGCGGGATTTGTTCTGCAACCGGTTCCTGCGCGGTGACAAACAGGCGGATGCCCGTGGAGCGTCCTCGGCGCGCGACCATGGCCAGCTCATCCAGAAACCGCGCGTGGAGCTTGTTGTCGGGATGTTTCGCGTCGCCCGAAGGTTTGGCGGTGAACGTGGACATCTCATCAATGACTACGGCGACGAAGTTACCGGTGGCATTATCGATGTTACAGGCACGCTGATCGGCGTTGCGTGCGCGCATGAACTCGACCAGCTGTGTGGTGAGGTTCCAAAGATGCGGCTCCTCCCACAGCACGTGAACCTTCCCCGGCGCGATGCGCGCATACCGTTGCAGGGTGACGCCATCCTTGCCGTCCACCAGATAGACGGAAGAGAAGAAGCGGAGGTTAGCGAAGATGGATTGCAGGAGGATGTGGAGCGCGTTGCTTTTACCCGTGCCTGTCGCTCCGGCGAGGAGTGTCCCCGATGGCAGGTCGGCGAATGGCATGTGGACATGTCGTCGTGTCTTCACGTCCACACCGGCATAAAGATGTCCGGGTGCGAGGCTTCGGTTGTCGAATAGGAATGCGGCGGGAAGGGGTGTGCGCTGTTCCAGTTCGGCGACGCTCACGGTGTGGCGCATGAGTTCCCAATCGCCGCCGAGCCAATCGCGGATGGCGGGCAAATGGGTACGCCATGCGCCTTCTTCGCTCGGGCCATTCGGCGAAATGTAGACCAAGCGGCCGGATGCCGGGTTGGAGCCTTGCAGACAAAGGCGCGGGAACGCGTTGCCGAACGAGAGATTGAGGAACGGACCGAGAAGGTAGGGGCGCGCGTCCGGGCGTAGGGCCGCATAGTCGATGTGCTGGATGACCTTGCCTAGCGTTGTGGCGGAATGAAGGGCTTGCAGCAGGTGGTGGTAGCGGATCGGCGCGAGGCGCGCGGTCTCAGGATCGGTGGTGCGCAGTAGCTCCACCAATCCGGCGAGACGGTTTGGATCGAGATTGAAAAGAAGTCTCTCGAAGCGCGCCGTGTCGTGTGCCCGCCGGAGGATGTCGGCGTTTAGGATGAGCTGCTTGATGCCCGCGATCTCGTTTTGCAGCCGGTCGCACTCGCCAAGCAGCCCGCGGGCACGATGGCGTTGTTCCATCGTCCCTGTCATCGCCGGAACCTAACGAACGATTGCGTGACCGCCAGTTGGCGTTGGAGGTCGGCCTTCTCGGACCGCAGCGTGCGGACCCGGTTTTCCAGCCATTCGTTCAACTCCGGCCACGACCGGTAGCCGTCCTCGGCATCCAGCATGGCGAGCAAGCGCGCGTCGATGTCGTCCGTGCATGCCGCATGCGGCGGCAGCGGTGCCAGCATGTCCGGCCGGGGGAGCAGGTCTTGAGCGCGCGCGTGCTTCTTGTCTTGCAGCCAACGGAACATGACGGTCACTTTTTGCGGGTTGCGGATTCAATACGGTACGAAATGCCGGTTCCCTTCGCAGGCGTGATGGAAAGTACGGGCTTGTAGGTGTATCCGGCTGCTGCTGGCGGCAAGCTCGCCAGATAGCGGGCGACGGTGGGCGGCATGAACGACGGCTCGGAATCGTAGGACGGTGCCGTTGGAACTCGGGGCATGTCGATAAGTGCCGGTGGCATGGTGTCGGGCGAGAACGCGGGCTGCGGCCCGGCGTCCATGGTAAGACCGAGGCGGCGGCAGGCCGCAGCCAACTCGTTTTTGTCGGCGAGCGCCTGCGCGCTCCAGATGATGTAAAATCTTGGCGAGAGCGCGCGGCGCTTGAGGAGTTGCACGCTGTAGGCGACCGCCCCGGCAAACCCGGTGTCGAGGGCTTCCGTGGTGCTCTTGCCGTTGCTGAGGTCGAGCTGGATGGTGTCGTCCCGGCCGAGGGGATCGAAGCGGAGGATGAACCGTTCCTTGCCGATGTTGGCGCCGTTGACGCCGAGCACCATCAGCTCGGAGACGAGGCCCTCCGCAACGGCCTGCTGAATGTTGCGGATTTCGTTTTCGTCGGTGAGGCCCATGTTTTTGAGGAACTCACCTGCCACCGACACGCGCACGAGCGACTTCGGCACCGGCTGCAACGACAACTTGACCTTGGGCGTGGACATGGCGATTTGCTCCTAGCGGCGTGTGAACAGGTAATTGCGGATGCGGCTGCCGCTACGTTTGCGCGCGGCGCGCATAAGAACGGCTTCATCAATCGGCGCGCGTTGGGCCATGGCGGCGTCGATGACATGAGCAGAAGGCATGCCGTTGCCGAGCAGGTCGTCCAGGCGGGCAGCATCAAGGTCGAGGCGCAGCGCTTTCCAGAACGCCACCGGTTGGTTGGCGTGGCGCCGGATCAGCTTTTCAACGAGCGCGCGTTCCTGTGCCGTCTGCGGGTCCAATATGCGGAACGCGATATTGGCTTTCGTGACCCTGCAGGGGTCGTGCTCTACCCATGTGGCGCGCATGTCGCGCAGCAGGCTAGCCCGCAGCGGCTCGGCGTTGTTGATGGTGAAGATGAAGGCGAGGTTGGTCCCATCGGCGTTGCGGTAGACGTGCCGGTTGTCCGCGAGAAACTGCAATCGCTCGGTGAGCAGGTTGGTGTTGGAGGACACGCCGGTCTTGTCATCGCGGGCAACGATGGACAGATCAAAATCATCGAAGATGGCGAGGACGCGTTTTCTATGCTGGGCGGAATAGCCTTCGAACTCTTCCAGCATGGCGTTGAGGGTGCTGGTGGCGCCGCCTTCCACATCGGATGCAAACAAGCTGCATGAGACCGTTGCCACGTCGTAGCCGCACGACAGCGCCGCCTTGAGTGCGCCTTGCGATTTGCCCGCGCCCGGTGGCCCGGCAATCACCATGATGCGGGGGGCGACGTCGCGCGTGCTGGTGGCGATTTGCAAGGCGGCGAACTTGCGAATTTCGAGCGTGAGCGAAGGCACGTCGATATAATGGCGCACGGCGGCGTCATCGGCCGATCTGATCAATCCGGTGAGGCGCGTCTTAGCGGGAGGTACGGCGGCGAGGTCGGGAAATTTGGTGCTCATGGTCTGGCTCCTATTCCAATGTGCCTGCGTATTCGTCGGTTGAGACGTGCGTGACGGTGGTGTCGGCGTCCTTGTGCTGCGCGATGAAGGCGATCAGCTCGGCGAAAGCGGCGCGCTCGGTGGCCTGCTCCGCAGCGGTCATCGGTATTGGTGCAGACGTGTCGGCGTGCTGCTGTGGTGTCGTGTCCGCGTGAGGTGGTGTCGGTTCCGGCGGCCACACGGGCGGCGGCGGTTCGGTGCTCATTGCTTGTCTCCATGTATGTGTGGTGCCCGGCGGCTGTTGCCGCCGGGTGTTTCCGATCAGCCGATTTCGGGTGCAGGGAACGGCATCAGGTCTTGGCGGGCGTCCCACGAGATCTGTTGCCGCTTTTTGTTCAGGCGTGCCGACACCGGGAATCCGTACATCTCGCCGTTGTTCAGCGTTGGCATCCGGTAGTTCGGCGGAAGGGTGATGGACTCACGCGTCACCGTTCCGTCGCCGTGGGCGAGGAGCACCTTGAAGGAGTTGATCGGTTTAAGCGTGCCGGTTTGCGGATCGGTCCACTGGAAGGTGTCGATCTTTTCAAACGTGCCGAACAGAACGTGGCCTTGCAGGCGTGTGGACATGTCATTGCTCCTTTGTGTCCGTGCGTGGTTGTGGGGGCGTGCAGTCGTGAAGACACCGGCACGGGGGCGCCGGATGGTTGGTCGCGGTCATGGCCGCGAGAAAGTGTTGCGCGAGCTTGTGGGCCGCTGGTCGCTCGTTGAGCTGTGCGTGCACGATGCCGTGACGGACATGCGTGAGCGCGATGGGAATGCACACCGGCTTCAGGATCGCGGCGGCAGCCAGGTCGGCGTAAGCCGAAAGGTTTGTGGGGGCCGCAATTGCAAGATCAATCGCGCCTGAAGGTGTGTGATGGCGGAACGTGATGCCGTGCGTGATGCTTGTGGCGCCTGTGAGGTGTGCGGCATGGGCTGCGCCGGTCACGACCAGAAACACGGTCGCGTTGCCGTAGATCACGGGGTTCATACTGCCGTCCCCTCTGCGTTGGGGCGACGCGGCTTGCTGAACACGCCTGCCGTCCGGCACATGCGCCGTTTGTATAGCGCATTCGCGAGATGGGCCGCGACGAGCGGATCAACGCTGAAGCCGCCATTGTCACGTTCGAACAGTCGGTGAGGCGCCACCGCGTATTTGAGGCACTCGGTCAGGCTGGCGTGAGCCGCGTCGCTGTTCGGAATGGCCCTGATGTGGCAGATGGGCTTGTAATCGACGCGCAGCGCCGCGCGCCAAAGGTCAACAATGGCGCGCTGGCTGAGATAGATGGGCTTGGTGCGGTCGAAGTAACTGTCGCACAGCGCCGCGAGCGAATGGCTGTGCACACCAGCCTGCCAATTACCGTCTTCAGAGCGGATGGCGATTTCAATGCCGGTGACGTGGCCTTGCAGTGCGTTCCGCACGGCCTTCGCGCGGAAAAAGCGCGCCATGGCGGATTCTTGCAGGCGCAGCATGTCGGACACGGCCTCAATCGGCATGTTGCGCGACGTGAGCGTGAGCAGCGCAAAGCGCATGTCCGGGGAGGCGACGATCACGGCATCCAGAACGGCCGCGATGCGCTTGACGGTTTCCCAAGCGCGTTTGCGCGCGCAGGGTGGGCACAGGCCGCTTCGGCAGCGCCGTTTGTTTCGGTAGACGATGTGTGTGGCGTCTCCCGGTGGCGTAGCGATTTTCAGCGTGGTGCTGACTGCGCATTGGGTGATGCGCCGTGCCAGTGTCTGGATGCGGTTGTTGTCGGATGCGCTCGGGAATGGCGGGGCGCGATGGAGCGCGGCGCCGATGGCGTATGCGGCCGCGTGCTGCATTTTGTAGCGGCCGAACCGGCGGGAGATTGGCGAGCGTGTCATGTCATGTCTCCGGCATCGCCGGTGCTATGGCGGCGGTTCTGTGTGATGAACGCTTCGAGGTCGGCGAGGCGATAGGCGACACGCGCGCGTTTGCCGGAGCCGAGCTTGATGAAGGGAGGGCCTTCCCCGGTGCAGCGCAGGCGTTCCAGTGTCGGCGCGGAAAGCCGGAGGTATTGTGCGGCCTCCGAGGTGGTGAGCAGCGGGGAGGTGTTGGACATGGCGGGGTCGTTCGCAGCAAGCATGGCTTGTCTCCGTTGTAGAAGCGGGTGGATGGAACAGGTGTTCTGGGTGAAGAGAGGCTAACGTCTTCGCATGCCGCCGCCGAACGCGAGCAGTCGTCGGCCTTTAAGCGCCGTTTGAATGATCGCGAGCTTTTCGGGGCTGCAATGAATGCCGAGCGGCCCGGATTGGCTTAGGTTTGTCGGCCGTGCTCCGACCATGGCGGTCGCAAGTATGCGCTCGATCAGAAAATCATTTGGTCCACGTTCAAGCGGATTCCAGCTCTCCACCTTCGTAAGGTGGACGCGTTCCTTATGGTCGCTCAGTTGCCAAAGTCTTTTCCAACCGCCGCGGCGATCCGCGTGACCTAAAGGTCTCACCAGCGCCAGTACGGTTACGGATGAGCTGACGCTATCGTCATCGTGAAAGACATCGAGTTCAATTCCCCGAACGAAACCGGCTACTGTGCGTTGAAAGACCTTGCGGCGAGAAAAACTGTCCCATTGATTGAAGGTATCGTCGAGGCACTGGTCTGCGGACGAGAGCGGGTATTTGTGCCCCAAGAAGATCATGTAGTGAGCCGTCAGCGTGCATTCGTAGCTGGTCTCGATGTCATCGATGACCGTGTCAAAGAACGCGTTGGAAATCTTCTTCATGTTCTTGTGCATCCGCTCGTCTTGGCAGCGCGGACAAAGCAGGGATCGGCATCTGCGGTGGGCAAGTGCGTGTTTGTTGCCGGTTCCCGCTGTTGCCTGAGTGCGTTGCTGCCAGTTCTGGATGCACGCTTCCATCCGTTCGGCGGCGAGCTTTGCGGGAGCGCTGGCACGGTGCGCAGTAATGATGGCCCTATCGATCTGTACGGGGTCGTGACCGAAAAGTTCGTTTTTGAGGCGCATTGCTCAGTTTCTCTCTTCAGGAGCGACATCACCTGCGCGATGTCTTCCGTGCAGAGTGCACAAGGACAAGCGCAAGAAAAAGACCGGTGATTGCGGTGTTGTTTCTGGTTCGATGAAAAATTTGCGCCGGACTTGCTAGCGTCTCTAGTGAAGGGATGTGGCAGATTGCATTGCACGACCAACACGAGTGGCCAAAGGGCCGGATCAGTGACATGCCACGAAAGCTTTCCGAGATGCTGCACGTTCCTCATCACCCATCCTCCACGTCAAACAGCGACGGGGCTTTTGGATGACGTTGGCCATCTACTTCCTTGCGGCATCCGGGATGGTCGCGTGGGGCGTGATTGTTTGGCGCGCATACGCGAGCGTCTGTGACGGCTTGCGCAGGCTTCGATGGGCGCTCTGGGGCTATCGAAAGCGGCATAAGCGGGCGACATAGCCTGCACGACCACGGCCCGGCGCTCCGGATTTTGCCAGCGTCATGGAGCGCGCAAAACCGTAGCGGCGGCCCTTATCCTGATCCGAGAGGCTTGGGGTTCACATCCGGGCGGCTCGCTCCGCCGCCGCCCTCCTTCTCGCGGCCCTTGGGGGCCGCGTCGTCGTCGGCCGTCGCCGTCTCTCGCCGGGGCCACGATGTGACGTTACGGCGTACTATTGTATCAAGTGAAGGAACTTCAGCGAGCGACAGTGGCTATGACCTTTGCAAATCACTCCCGGCACTAGGTCTTCCGGCAGAACAGCACGGCGACGTTCTTGGGGCGGGTTTCATCGGAGATGCGCGGCGTGCCGTTGACACCATCATTGGTAGGACCTTTCACGGCAGTGCTGGTGGTGGAGCCGTTATCGTTCGCGGCCCTGTTAAACCGGTCAGAGTGCCCTCCCCCCCCGTTGCCGGTATGCGCATTGTGCCAGTGGCCTTGGAATGCATCATCCTGCGCATTTCCCGGCGCCCGCGTTCCGTCAGGGTCGTTGCCCGCGCCGTTATCTATACCGCGTAGGAAGCGCCCGCGCGCGGCGGTGTATTCGCTCCATCCCGCCGGGCAACTGGTCAGGTCGAAGGCCCACACCGCGCCGCTGGGCACGCCCATAGACACCGCCACCCATGCGGTGCCGTCGCAAAACTTGAGGGTGCTGGCGGAGGAGTCGAACACCACGGACCCGGTCCGCGTGGCATCCAACGCACTGGTGGGGCCGAACCCTGCCGTGCCGCTGGTGACGAACTGCACCACGCTGTCGGACGGCTTGCCCACCGGCGGGGGCGGGCAAGCTGCTTGGGCTGATACAGCCAAGCTCAAGAATGCAATGACAAGTGCAATCGCCTTCATGGCCTGCTGCATTCCTTGACGCTTACGGTGGCATACTGGCCCGCAACGAAATTCAACCATGCCTCGCGGTCCAACTTTTGTCGGTTTCCGCCCATGCTGCGGTTGAAGCCAGGAGTGCTGCTAAAATAAAAAAGAATGCTCGTGGTTGCTGCATGCACGCATCCTAGGGGATGCACTGGAATACATCGAGGTCTATGCACAAACCGAAGGCAAAAATGTAGTTCCAGATCCGTCAGTTCCTTTAAGCCGCTGGCATAGGTTTCAGTTTGCTGCTCGGTGCGATGCCCCTTTGATTGAAATCAATGCTTAGCGTCCGGCTTCGTGCGTGCCTGATTCAGCGGCACTGTCCCCTCAAGGCCGCCAAGCCGGACAATCCCCCAAAAGAACGATCCGGTTGCAGCCCCGAAGTCCCCCCCCTTCGGGGCTGCTTATCCTGCCGACGACCACCGGCGCCGCTCTCTTTGGGCACCGCGGACCCCAGTCACCGATATCCGCGCTCAACGCGCGTTCAACAAATCCTGAGCCGCCACCATGTGTGCATGGTTTGGAATGTGCTGGGCGTTGTCAATCAAACCAGCGTTGGCTTTGCGAAGGAAAGTGGCAGCGCCGCAACGTCCGGCCGGATGAGCGTCTTGCGTTCGGACTGAACCATCGTCGAAACGCCTCTGCCTCGCGCGCACGATGATTTTCAGAGGGTGGGGAAGTCCCGCGTGAGCCGCACGCATGTGAACGCTGTTAGAGCGCGGTTGGCTGATTGCCGTAACGACAACCAACCCGCACACCCTCACAGACAAAATCCAAAAAGGCAAAAAGTCTCGCGCGTGTGTTCTGAAAAGTCTGGAAGTGTTCTGGAGAGAATGTTCTGGAATGTTCTGTTCTATATAGAGGGCGCGACCAATTCTGCGTAAACCCGCGACCAATTCTGCGTAACAGGGGGCCTGAAGCGCGACCAATTCTGCGTAGGGGCGCGACCAATTCTGCGTAGGCACCCTGTTAAGTGCTTGAATGTTGGCGGGTGAGTTATTCACAAGGCGCGACCAATTCTGCGTAAGCAGTCACTTACCTTTGCGCATCGGCGGCAGAGCGAGGATGTCCGGGCCTGCCGGTGAAACCTCCATGCCGTTCTCAGACAGCCTCACAGGCAGTTTTGGGAACACATCCAACACGTCCTTCAGGTCATCGGCGAAACCGCGTTTAAAATCGCGCTGACGGCCGTAGTCGCCGCCGAACTGATCGGCCAGCGCGTTCCATGAAAGCGTGGTCGGTTCCTTGAGCCGGTGCAGGCGGTAGTTGAACCAGAAATACATGTCCAGTTTGCGGGCGGAACCGGCGAAGGCGCGCACGGCTTCCGCGCGGATCGGCAGCGCGTGCTTGGCGAGTGTGGTGTAGAAATCCATGCTGAACGTCAACGTGGACGGCCACAGCATCATTTGGTCGGGGCTGGTGGGCAGCCACACGTCGATGCGCGAGAACGGCATGCCCTGATATTCGACGGCGTGGCGGCCGTCCCACATACCGACGCTCAGCTTGCACGCGGCCAGCGCGTTGATCTGTTCCTTGAAGGCGTGGAGCGTTCCCTTCGCGCCGCCGGTTACAGGGAAACCCATGTCGCGGATGAAGCCGGTGAGGCTGTCGGCCACCTCGATGGTCGGGCCTTTCTGGCGGATGGCTTCCGAGCAGAGGTGCATCAGGAGCAGGCGGGCCTTGGGGCCGAAGGGTAACGGTTGCTCGACGCGGTTTCCGGTCTCCGGGTTGCGGAGTTTGCCCGCTTCCACGACCAGCGACATGCGGCCTTGCTTGCGTTCGTATTCGCGGACGGCCAGCGGTTGGCGGCTGTAAGGAAGGCCACACATGGCCAACACCGAATGGATGTGCCGCAGGTCTTCCGTGTCGGTGGGGGATTCTTCCAAATTGCGCCGCACGAGTTCGCGGCGGCGGGCATCGCGGGAGAGGTTGGCGAGTTTGTCGCGGTTGGCTTGCTTCTGCGCCAGTTCCATTTTCTTGAAAATGAACCCCGGCGTGTCACGCGTCGCCTCCAGCTCGGCACGCAGATCGGTGTCGCGGATCTCGGCGTCCAGCATCAGACGACGGCGCTTTTGTTGTACTTGCGGAACAGGTCGTTGAGGGCTTCTTCGCCCAAGTCTTGCACCTTGCGCTCCATGTCCAAACCCATCTGGAGCAGTTGCTTGTGGGCTTCACGGCTGATCCACACCGTTACGGTGCGGCGGTTCACGCGTGTTGAGGGCGTTGGGCGCGCTTTCCATGTGGGCTGCTGTGTAGTTTCGGCCATCGGCATGGGTGCCGGTTCGGCGGTTGCTTGCAAGCCCTTCATGGCTTCGCGGAGCTTGTTTTGTGGTTTCATGCTTTCACCCTTTCATGTTTTTGCGTCAGCACGTCTTCACGTTTTCATTGCAACCAGCTTGCGTGCATGTGTGAAGAGTTGTCGGACTTCTTGCGCGGATCGACCGGAAGGCTCGTACTCAACGACACCTTTGCCTTCGGTGAGCGATTTGATGAAGGCGACCCGGTTGCCGATGCGCGCGGGCGCGATAGGCAGGCCGTAATCGGCGAGGGCTTCGGCGGCCATCTCGGTGAGGGAACTGCCCGCCTTGCAGCCGTTGAGGACAAAGACGGCTGGGCGGCCGGACAACTTGGCGATGTTGACGCTGTCCGCCACCGCGTCGAGGTCGAGGCTGGATGGCTGGCACGGAATGAGGATGAGGTCGGCCGCTTTGGCAGCGGTGAGCGAGGCGCTTTCTGATTTCGGGGCCGTGTCGATGATGGCGAGGTCGGCGCCTCCATCGCGTGCTTGGGTAAGGAGGGCTGCGAGGTTGGGCGCGTGGCCGCTGATGATGACGGGGTTTTCGTCGTCGCGGAGGCGTGCCCATCGGGAGGCGCTTTGCTGCGGGTCGAGGTCGATGACCACTGTGGAAAGCTTGGCGTTGGCGGCGGCGATAGCCATATTGAGGGAAAGGGTGGTTTTGCCGGAACCGCCTTTTTGCGAGAGGAGTACGATTGTTTTCACATCCTCACGCTGGCACGTGGGCGCGCGGGACTGAAGATGTGGCTGCACGTGATTGCCTACGTCTTAGGCAGCGTCGTTGATTGATGGAGTGCCGCGATGTGCGGGAAGTTCACGCAGTTGGCGACGTGGGAAGAGGTGGTTGCCTTCTCCCAGCCGATGACGGTGCCCGCAGACAAGTCCGGCATCGTGGTGGCCACGCCGATGCGGTTCGCCAGCATCATGCGGTTGAACGCGCTCGGTCAACGCGAGATGGTATCCATGCGCTGGGGCTTTGCCGGGAAAGGCGATGCAACTCCGGGGCGGCCGAAGCACATGCATGCGCGCTGCGAAACCGTCGATGCCAAGCCGACGTTCGCCGAGGCGTTCGTGCGTGGCCGGGGTGTCTTGTTCACCCACACCTTCAACGAGGGCGAGGAACTACCCAGCGGCAAGACCAAGCAATGGGTCATCACCCCGAAGGACAATAAGCCCATCGCCATTGCGGTCATCTGCGAGGAATGGCGGAACAGCGCGGATGTGTTGCACACGTTCATTCAGGTGGCGACGCCCGCCAACACGCTCATCTCCCGCATTACGGATCGGATGCCTGCGATTTTGCGCGAGGAAGATTGGGCTTTGTGGCTGGGTGAAACAGATGCGCCTCTGGCAGAGGTCAAAGCGGTGTTGGGGCCGTTTGAAGACGAAGGGTGTTGGACGATGGTGGAGCAAACGTCAACGCGTAAACCGAAGTCTCCCGTAGGCAATCCGCAACAAAGCCTGTTCTAAGGGCGCTCGTCTTGTGAAGTATAGGCGAGTGCCAATCGGGGCAGGGGCAACGACCTTAAGGGCAGCGTCTTGCCAATTTTGTAAGCAGACGTGTGGTGTTCCGGCGAGGGCTCCATCATCCTATCCGCAAGAAAGTGCGCGGATGGATCAGGAGATTGACCGGGAGTTGGGAAAGCTGGCGAAGCAACTGATGGATTGTGCTGAAGCTGCGAAAGCAGACAACGAAGAACGGCTCATCCAATGCTTGAAGAGTTTGGGCGAAGATGTACGGAAACTGCACGATGCGCTGAAGGTTCGCCGCTTTTTTGAGGGCGGCAGCCGTTAGTCTGCACGTGCTGCCAATCGCGCGATTTCCGGCAGAAGGTCGGTGATGCGCACCGACACGTCGCCGTGGCGCACGGCCGGATGGTATTCAAAAGAGGCAAACGGCACCTTGTAGCGGTTCTCGGCAGCGCGTTGCAGGACGGTTGCGCGCAGGCGTTCAAGATTGTCCGTATCCTCTGGGTAAATGGGTTGCGGCTGGCCGAGATTAAAGGCGACCCTCGGGTCCAGACAGCCTTTAGCGACGTTACAACTCCGGCACGCGCGCACGACGTTGCTGCGGTGGTTGGAGCCACGACGCGAGCGAGGAATGAAGTGATCGCGGGTGAGGTGCTGCGGGCGGATGAACTTGCGGCAGTAGAAGCAATTGTCCGGCAACTTCATGTTCATCCTCCGCAACCGCGTCGGATGAATGAAAAGTGATAGGCACGTCCTAATTTGGACGTGACAGGCCGTCGCTGTGCGAAACTTCCGGGCATGTGGCATTGGCACCACAAGCGGTGGAAAGTGGCAGCAGCGTGCGGCACGGCCAAATCTGTCAGTGAAGAACCTTCCGACCAGACGCGTCCACGATTTTCGCGGTGCCGCCGTCAGAACGGATCTTCTGCACCGCTTCTATAGCGTCGAGGAGGTTGCGGTGGCGCGTAAAAACGGCCCCGCCGGGTCTCTGCTTGACCACCCAAAGCGAAGATCTGCTTTTCGCTGTGCGTCCCTGTGGCATCGTCACCTGCACGGAGGAGCCACCCGACGTGGCTTAGCAAGCCGAAAGGAATGCATTTAATTAACAGATTCTACCTAGGTGGTCTGGATTCGCCAAGTCGACTTTGGTGCAGTGCCGCAAACGGTGGGCGATATCGGATTCCGGATTAGCCATTGCTTGGTAGGGGCTGGTCTTGTGGCGTTTATGTGCCTGGCCCGGCTGTTCGCCTTTGCTTGGATCGGCTGGCGATGTAGCTGGGGCGAAGATGCGTGTAGCGTTGCAGCATCTTCCAGTCCTTGTGGCCGGAGACGGAGGCCACTTGCGGAATGTCCCAATCCGCTTCGAACAGGCGGCTGATGCCTTCGTGGCGCAGGTCGTGGAAGTGCAGGTCTTCAATTTGCAACTCAAGGCACGCGCGACGGAACGCAGCGCCCATGGAGCGTGAGCAGTAGGGGAAGATTGCGCCTTGCGATGATGCCCATTCCCGTTGCTCCTTAATAAGAGCCACGGCATCGAAGCCGGTGTCGGCGACAAGCGGGATGACCTGATCGTTGGTGGCCTTGGCGCGGGGATGCTTGCGCTGCCGGATGAGTACCGTAGCGGCTTCATCATTGAAGTCATCGAACAGGATGCGGGTGATCTCTTCCTGCCGCATGGCGGTGGCGACGGCGAACTTGATGATGCGTTCCATCGGGATGAGCGTTCTCGGCCGGAAGCGGAAGAACGCCAGAAGGCGGTTCAATTCGTCCTGCGTTGGGCGACGGTCGCGCTCGACGGAACTGCCGACCAAGCCAAGCCGCATCAAAGCAATGCGGGCGAGACGCAAGTCATCCGTCGGCACCTTGTGGCCGTAGACGGCGGACGCGTGCTCGAAGACGGTTTTGATGAAGCCGAGGTCGCCGGAGAGCGTGGAGGGGCCTGCTCCTTCTTTGGCACGGCGGCGGCCGAACTCGATGACACGTTCTCGGGTGAAGTGGGCGAGGCGCACCTTTCCCACGTCGCGGTCATCTTGAAGGCGGAGCAGGGCGTGCTCCTTGCTGCGCTGGGCGGCTTTGCCGACCTCGGCCATGTCGTCCAGATGCGTCTGGATGAGTTGGCCCACGGTGTCCGTTTTAACGGAATCCCGTGTGGTGGGCGTTTCGCCCCTGTCGGCCCGGCCGTGCTGCTCTGTGGCCCATCGCTCGGCTAGGGATTTTAGCCTAAAGGTCTTCGAAACCGATTTGCCGTGGTAGCGGAATTGGGCTCGCCAGTTGCCGGAGGGGAGTTTGACGATGGTTGCCATGTCTGTCTGTCCAATGCCCTATGGGACGCATCCGCAATGCAGGCTGTTCGTGCTCACGCCGTGCTCACGTGAGCAATTCGTGAGCACGGAAGCTGAAAACTGCTCACGGAAGGTGAGAACAACTGCGAACATTACTCACGCCCGTTCATGGTTTATACCTTGAAAACTATAGGAAAATCATTGGATTATCAATCCCATAGATTTTGCGTCGCCCCCATGATGGACTGGACGGACCGGCATTGCCGGACGTTCCATCGCCTCATGACGCGGAAGGCACGGCTCTACACGGAGATGGTGACGGCGGAGGCCGTGATCCACGGCGACCGAGCGCGCCTCCTCGGGTTCGACGGCGCCGAGCGGCCCCTGGCGCTGCAACTCGGCGGATCGGATCCGGCGCGGCTCGCCGAAGCGGCCGCCATCGGCGAAGCGGCCGGCTACGACGAGATCAATCTCAATATCGGGTGTCCATCGAGCCGCGTGCAGGAGGGGCGCTTCGGCGCCTGCCTGATGGCGGAGCCGGAGCTCGTGGCGGCGTGCGCCAGCGCGATGACGGCACGAGTCAGGATCCCCGTCACGGTCAAGTGCCGCATCGGCATCGACGACCAGGACAGCGAGGCGGACCTCTCGCGCTTCATCGCGACTGTTGCCGACGCGGGCATCAGCACCTTCATCGTGCATGCGCGCAAGGCGTGGCTCGAAGGGCTTTCTCCGAAGGAGAACCGGGAGGTCCCGTCGCTCGACTATGCGCGCGTCTACCGGCTCAAGGCGTCGCGGCCCGATCTCACCATCGTTCTCAACGGCGGCATCGAGACGCTCGCGGCGTCGGCGGACCATCTCGAGCATGTGGATGGCGTGATGCTTGGCCGCGCCGCGTATCAGACGCCCTACATCCTGGCCGGGATCGACCGGACGTTTTTCGCGGCGCATGAGCCCGAGCCAGCGCGCGGCGAGATCCTGAACCGTCTGGTGCCGTATGTGCGCGATCATCTCGCGCGCGGCGGGCGGCTCAACTCCGTGACGCGGCATATCCTCGGGCTCTACCACGGCCAGCCGCGCGCGCGGCAGTTCCGGCGTCATTTGTCCGAGCACGGCGTGGGCGAAGGACCGGGCCTCGATGTGCTGATGGAGGCGATCGCCATCGCCGAGCGCCGCGAGGACACCGCGATCCCCGCTTCCGCTGCGGCGGTCGGGGCGTAGGGGCCCGGCGCATGGATCCGGCACTGGCCAGCGGCGACCTTGTATGGCTCGCGCTCGCGCTCGTCGCCGCGGGGATCGCGACGGGCTTTCTCGCCGGGCTGCTCGGCATCGGCGGCGGCGGCGTGCTGGTACCGGTGCTGTACGAGACCTTCACGTTCCTCGGCGTGCCGGACGGCATCCGCATGCATCTGGTGCTCGGCACCTCGTTCGCGGTGATCGTGCCGACCGCGATCTCGTCGTTTCGCGGACATCTTCGGAAGGGTTTCGTCGAAACCGCGGTGCTGCGCCGCCTCGGGCCGTTCGTCGTCGCGGGCGTCCTCGTCGGCGCCGTGCTGGTGTCCAGCGTCTCGAGCGCGGCGCTCAAGGGGGTGTGGATCGTGTGCGGAGCCCTCCTGTCGGTCAAAATGGCGCTCGGGCGCGAGGACTGGCGGATCGCCGACGACGTTCCCAATAACGCTCCGGTCCGGCTCGCGGCGTTCTCGATCGGCCTCGTCTCGACGCTGATGAGCATCGGCGGAGGCATGTTCCTGGTGTCGCTCTTCACGCTCTGCGGCTGGCCGATCCTGAAAGCGGTGGCGACCTCGAGCGGGTTCGGGCCGCTGATCGCCGTCCCCGGGCTCATCGGCTACGTGTGGGCGGGCTGGGGCAATCCGGAGCTGCCGCCCCTCTCGCTCGGCTTCGTCAGCATGCTCGGTGCGGCGATCATCATCCCGTCGAGCGTGCTGGCGGCGCCGTTCGGCGTGCGCGTCGCGCACGGCCTCCCGCGGCGCAAGCTCGAGCTGGCGTTTGCCGCCTTCCTCGCGCTCGTCGCCTTGCGGCTGCTCGCCTCGATGCTCTGACGGGCGCGCGGAGGAGGGGCTCAGATCTTCTGATTGTATTCGCCGACCTCGGGGAACTTCGCGAGCCGGGTCTCGATGTCGCGGAACATGGCGATCTTGTTCGCCTCCGAGACCGGGCTTTCGACGACGATCACCAGCTCCGGCTTGTTGGAGGAGGCGCGCACGAGGCCCCAGGTTCCGTCCGCGAGCGTCACACGCACGCCGTTGACGGTGACGAGATCGCGGATCTTCTGATCCGCAACCGTGCCGCCGCTTCTGGCGAGCGCCTCGTACTCGGCCACGATCTTCTCGACGATGCCGTATTTCTTCTCGTCGTCGCAGTGGGGCGACATGGTCGGCGACTGGTAGGTCTTGGGGAGCGCGCGCCTGAGGTCGGCAAGGGTTTTCCCATGCGCCCGGTCGAGCATGTCGCAGACGGCGATGGCGGCGACGAGGCCGTCGTCGTAGCCGCGCCCGAGCGGCGGCTGGAAGAAGAAGTGCCCGCTCTTCTCGAAGCCGACCAGGGCCTTCTGCTCGAAGGTGTAGCGCTTCATGTAGGAATGGCCGGTCTTCCAGTAGAGCGTCCTGGCGCCGGCCGCCTGGAGGACGGGATCGGTCATGAAGAGGCCGGTGGATTTCACGTCGGCGACGAAGACCGGGTTCTTGTGAATGGCGGAGATGTCGCGGGCGAGCATGACGCCGACGGTGTCGGCGAAGATCTCGTGGCCCTCGTTGTCGACCACGCCGCAGCGGTCGCCGTCGCCGTCGAAGCCCAGGCCCACGTCGGCCTTGTGCGTCACCACCGCGTCGGCGATGGCGTGCAGCATCGTCATATCCTCGGGGTTCGGATTGTAGCGCGGGAAGCTGTGGTCGAGCTCCGCGTCGAGCGGCACCACCTCGCAGCCGATGGCCTCGAGCACTTGCGGCGCGAAGGCGCCGGCCGTGCCGTTGCCGCAGGCGGCGACCACCTTGAGCGGGTGCTTCAGACGCGGGCGGTTGGCGAGCGCCGCCATGTAGCGCTCGGCGAGGTCGGGCACGAAGATATAGCGCCCGCCCGATTGCGCTTCGAACGCGCCGTTGAGCACGATCTCTTTCAGCCGGCTCATCTCGTCGGGGCCGAAGGTCAAGGGGCGTGCGAGCCCCATCTTGATGCCGGTCCAGCCGTTGTCGTTGTGGGAGGCCGTGACCATGGCGACGCCTTCGACGTCGAGTTCGAACTGGGCGAAGTAGGCCATAGGCGAGAGCGCAAGCCCGATGTCGTGCACCTCGAAGCCGCCGGCCAGCAGGCCGGTGATCAGCGCCTGCTTCACCGCGCCCGAGTACCAGCGGTAGTCGTGGCCGACGACGATGCGTTTCGCCACCCCGCGCTCGGTGAACAGGGCGGCCATGCCGAGCCCCACGGCGTTGAGCCCCATCAGGTTGATCTCCTGCGGGAACAGCCAGCGCGCGTCGTATTCGCGGAAGCCCGTCGGCTTCACCAGCGGCAGCCGCTCGAAGTCGAGCGTATTGGGCTTCAGGTCGGCGCGGGGTTTGGGAAACATCGGGAGGCCTTCTCGTGAAGCGCGCCGGGCGAGCGGCGCGCGGTGTCGGCGGCAATGATGGCTGGCTGATGCAAAGGGAATGCGGCGAAATCGGGGGTGGAGCGAAAGCGTCCGTGCACGGCGCTCTTTATGCACCACTGCCGCAGCGTCCGCCACACGCCGCCAGCGCTACAATGCGCCGCGACCGAAATGGTTCAGGGATGAGCGTATCACTCGACCAGCGTCAGGCGTCCCTGGCTGATGTCCACGCGCTCGAGGCGGGAAAGAAAGCTCATGCCGAGCAGCGTCTTGTCGAGGCGGCCGCGCTCTGAGACGGCGGCGCGCACGTCGCGCACCGTGATGCCCCCGATGCTCACGCTGTCCAGCATGACAGGGGCGACGGCGGCCGGGCCGTTGGCGGTGTTGACCCGGGCGGTGAAGTCCGACCGCTTGAGCCTGAGGCCCGCGCGTTCCGCATCTTCATATGTCAATGCAACCATGGAGGCTCCGGTATCGACCATCACGTCGAGCGGGCGTCCGTTCACCTCGGCGGTGGCGTAATAGTGGCCATCGGCGAAGGCTTCGAGCTTCTCCACGCCGTTCGCGCGCTGCGCGGCGGAGAGGGGAGCGGCTTCGGCTGTCGCCGCCGGCCCGTCGGGGGTGTGAAGGCCGAGGGCGTCGCCCACGGCGGTGCGCAGGCTCTCGTAGTGGACGATGCCGGCGATGAGGATGGCGGCTGCAGCCCCCCAGCTCGCAAACTCGCCGAAGAGGGATCGCGTGCCGGAGGAAAGGGCCATGCTCGGAGTCCCGGTACGGCTTGCCCCGTCGCTGGGACGCGCCTGTCTGGTTTTTCGGCTCTCAGCCCCGCAGGGTCAGGAAATCGCCGGAAAACTCATAGGAGCGCAAACGCTTTAAGAAACTCATACCGAGTAGGTTCTCGTTGAGCGCACCCGGCTGGGCGACGAGCGCCTCCACGTCACGGACCTCGAGCGGCCCGACGGAGATCGATTTCAGGCGCACCGGAGCGGCGTAGGTGGTGCCGTTGGCGGTCGATACCGGCGTCGTGAAGGAGAGCGCGGCGGTGTCGATACCGACGCGCGCGGCGTCGGCCGGCTTCAGCACCACCGTCGAGGCGCCGGTGTCGACCAGCAGCGCCAGGCTCACGCCGTTGGCAGCGCCGCGGGCGACGAAATGGCCATTGTCCTGGCGGCGCAGGCGAACCGCCTGCTCGCCCGCGGGCGTCGTCTCCATGAGGATGGTATGGCCGGGCGGCAGCACCTCGCCCGCCACCCGGTTGACCACGGTGCGAAGCTCCTCGCGGTAGGTATAGCCGACCACCAGCGCCAGCCCGATCAGCATCCACACCGCCACGTGACGGACGGCGTCGCGCCGGCGGCCGTGATAGTCGCCGCTCAGCATCGCGAGGTAGAGGAGGCCGAGGGCCAGCAGGCCGATCACGTAGCCGATGTTGTCGCCGAGGACGCTGGAAAGCTGACTGCTGTCGCCGTCGCTCAGCATCCAGAAGAGCGCGATCAGGGCGGCGAGGACGGCGAGGAGGACTGCGAGCATGGTCGTTACGGCGTTTCCGGCTGCATTCTCGATCGGGCGCGGGGTGCGCGGGTCGCAAGCTCCGCCATGATCCGGCGGCGCTCGGCGTCCGTGTAGGAGGTCCAGCGGGCAATCTCATGGCGCGATCGGCGGCAACCTTCGCAGAGGCCGTCCGCGGGATCGATGACGCAGATCTTGATGCAGGGGGATTCCATCATTGGCAAATCTAGGGATTCCAGCCCCTTCGCTCAAGCGTGGCCGCCGCGTAAAGCTGGCCGGCGCGGGAGGTACGGTGGTCTCTATGCCGAACCTTCTTGGCGACGTGTCTGGGCCCCGCCCTACGGGGGGTTGTGAGGATACTATCCGGTTGCCCCGAATAGAACGTCATCCCGGCCTCATGGCGGAGCCATGCTCCGCATGGACGGCCGGGATCCGGGACACGCCGATTGCTCGCACCGGCCTTGTTCCCGCCCGGAAAGACGCTCAGGCCACGCGCGGGGGGCGTGTGGTCGGTGCGGGCGGTCTCGGCGTCACGCGCAGGTGCGGCTTGCGCGTCGAGGGCGGCGGCTGGCGATGGCGCTCGGCTCCGAGCGGCTGAAGCGGCGCCACGCTCGTGAGCACGCGCTGCGGAGGCAGCGTCACGCGGACCACGGTTCCCTTGCGCAGCTCGGAGGCGAGGTCGAACGTGCCGCCGTGCAGCTCGATCAGGTTCTGCACGATCGGCAGTCCGAGCCCCGTGCCGCCCTCGGCGGTCTCGTGGGCGAGCGAGCCCTGGCCGAACGCCTGCAGCACTTTTGGGATCTCGTCCTGCGGGATGCCAGGGCCCGTGTCGGCGACGGACAGCATCTGGCCGCCGTCCGCGGTCGGAGCCACCGTGACGGCGACGGCGCCGCCCCGGGGCGTGAACTTGATGGCGTTG
>JRYH01000695.1_pt1 | contig 28396 bp, 31 predicted proteins | sample 235351 | NCBI WGS metagenome assembly JRYH01 (sample SAMN03074221, study PRJNA261480) | activated sludge metagenome | biome: Wastewater Treatment Plant; feature: Wastewater; material: Activated sludge; isolation source: activated biomass of a wastewater treatment plant treating wastewater... ...
ATCGAGGGCGGCGCGCGCGCCGGCATGATCGCGCCGGACGAGAAGACGTTCGATTTCATCAAGGGACGGCCGAAGGCGCCCAAGGGGGCGGCCTGGGACGCGGCGCTCAAGTACTGGGAAACGCTTCACACCGACGAGGGCGCGCACTTCGACCGCGTGGTCAAGCTCGATGCGGCCAAGCTGCCGCCGATCGTCTCCTGGGGCACGAGCCCCGAGGACGTGGTGTCGATCGCCGGCGTCGTGCCCGATCCGGCCGACGTCGCGGACGAAAACAAGCGGGCCTCCATGGCGCGCGCGCTCGACTACATGGGCCTCGCGCCCGGCACGAAGATGACGGACATTCCGCTCGACGTGATCTGGATCGGCTCCTGTACCAACGGGCGCATGGAGGACCTGCGCGAGGTGGCGAAGATCGTCGAAGGCAAGAAGATCTCGGATCGTCTGGCTTACGCGATGATCGTGCCGGGCTCGGGCCTCGTGAAGCAGCAGGCCGAGGCCGAGGGACTCGACAGGATCTTCAAGGCCGCGGGCTTCGAGTGGCGGGAGCCCGGCTGCTCCATGTGCCTCGGCATGAACCCGGATCAGTTGAAGCCCGGCCAGCGTTGCGCCTCGACCTCGAACCGCAATTTCGAGGGCCGGCAGGGCTACAAGGGGCGCACGCATCTCGTCTCGCCAGCCATGGCGGCCGCCGCGGCGCTCGAAGGGCATTTCGTCGATATCCGGAGGTGGTCGAACTGACGTTCGGCCGCCTCGGGCCGAACCTCTCTTGAACGGGCAGGTTGAACGGGTGGGGCCGAAGCGCCTATCTCTTCCGTTCGCACACTCAACGCGGCGGGGAGAGCACGGATGGCGGCGAATGCGATCGATTGGAAGGCGGCGGCCCCGCCTTCGCTCGATGACTTCGAGGTGATGGCGGCCCAGGCCTGGGAGCGGATCCAGCCCGAGTTCCGCGAGGTCTGCGACGATCTCGTGATCCGCGTCGAGGATTTCGCGCTCGACGAGGTGCTCGACGAGCTCGGCATCGACAGCCCGTTCGACCTCATGGGTCTCTATCAAGGCCTCTCTCTCGACAAGAAGAGCGTGCTCGATGCGCCGCGCGAGCCCGACATGGTGTTCCTCTACCGGCGCGCCATCCTCGATTACTGGACGGAATCCGGGGAGCCGCTGGGCGAGATCGTCACGCACGTGCTGGTGCACGAGATCGGACATCATTTCGGCTTCTCCGACGACGATATGGAGGACATCGAGACGGAGGCGGTGACGTAGGTTCCGGCGAAATACGTAGGGCTACGGCAAAACAGTCACAGTGTCAGCCCATTGCCGGGCGAGGCACGCGCCTGAGCAAATCTTAACTTTTGCTGGGCATGTTGAGGCTGCTAAGGTTTCTCCGGGACGCGTGCGGGTGTCGCGTAGAGGTGCTGATTTGACGTCGGTCTGGGGTCCGGCAATTCCAACTCTCTTGCGAACGGTTCTCGGCGTCTTGCTGATGGCATGGGCGCTTCAGCCGGGTCATGCCGTTGCGGACGACGTGCCGACGCCCGAGGACTATGCCGAGCATGTCGGGGGCGACGCGCACGTGCTGGCGCCCGGCGAGCTCAAGCTCGACGGTCGCAAGCAGATCTGCGGCCAGCGCCCGACCGTCATCGACAGCCAGCTCGACGATTACGGCGCCGCCTATCCCGGGTTCCTGATCCTCAATCCGAGGCTGCTCGCCAAGGTTTCGACGCCCGTCAAGCTCTGGATCTTCGCGCACGAGTGCGGACATCAGTTCCGTGGGCCCGACGAGGAGACGGCCGATTGCTTCGCCGTGCAGCGCGGGCGGCGCCAGGGCTGGCTTGACGAAGCGGGCCTCGAGGAGATCTGCACGTTCATTTCGCCCGCCAAGGGCGATGGCATGCACTTCGCGGGCTCGCACCGCTGCGCCTATATGCGCCAGTGCTTCGCCGATCCGTCGATCCGCTAGCGGACCGGCTATCAGAGCGTTCTGACAGGTAGAGAACTCGTATTAGATTGGGCGCGGCACGTGCGCCGCGTGCCTGCGTGAGCGCGCGCCGAATACCTCTCAGGACGCCCGCAGTCAATACAGGTAGACGACCGCGATGACGGTGACGAGGCCCCACACGCACATGTTCACGAACGAGCGGATGATGCCGCCATCCTCCTCGAGGGTGATGCCGAGGCGGCGGCGAACGAGATCGCCCGGGGCGAGGAAGATGCGCACAACCCAATCGAGCAGGAACATGACGGGGCCTTTTTAAAAGATGTATATTTGGTGCTTATTTTGCGCCCAGGGCATATCCCTGTCAATCCACGCGTGGACGCACCCACTGCGGCGATGACGCCGCAAGGCGGACACGCGAGGATAGTGCCGGGCGCGTGTTATCCCCGTGCGGTGGCGCTGGCTTAGGGTCGTCAGGAGCCCGATCAGCCTCAGCGGCGGCCGTCCATGCAGATCCTGGAGTATCCCAAGCGGCTCCTTTCCATTGCCGAGACGATCAACCGGTGGGCCGGCGCGCTGGCGGCGCTGGACCGCACGCGGCGCGCCAAGGTCGCGCGCTATGCTCTCTCCATCGCCGATACGCTGGGCCGGGCGGCCCGTTTCTCGGCGCGGTTGGCGGCGGCGCCGGACGACAGGGTGGCCGAGCGCGGCGTGATCCGCGAATTCGGCCGCATAACGGGCTACCTCGAAACTCTGGTCGGCGTGCTGCAGCACCATCTTGACGGACGAAAGCTTGCTGGCGTTAAAAGGCGGCTGGATGAGCTCGGTCCGAGCCGGACGCCGGGCGGGCGCGAGCCGCAGCAGTCGGCGAAGATCCGGGTCGACCGCCTGCTGGCGGCCGAGGGCTACTTCCGGGCGCTGGCCGACAGCCTGCGTGTCTGAAAATTCAGGAACAGGTTCATATGCAGAAGTTTACCAGGCTCACGGGCGTCGCTGCTCCGTTTCCGCTCCGCAACGTGGATACGGACATGATCATCCCGAAGCAGTTCCTGAAGACGATCAAACGCACGGGACTCGGCAAGGCGCTGTTCTACGAGCTGCGCTACGACCAGGACGGCCAGGAGAACCCCGACTTCGTGCTCAACAAGCCGGCCTACCGAAAGGCCGAGATCCTGGTCGCGGGCGAGAACTTCGGCTGTGGCTCCTCGCGCGAGCATGCGCCCTGGGCGCTTCTGGATTTCGGGTTCCGCTGCGTGATCGCGCCCGATTTCGCCGACATCTTCTACAACAACTGCTTCCAGAACGGCATCCTGGCGATCAAGCTGCCGCAGGAGCAGGTGAACAAGCTCATGGACGATGCGGAGCGCGGCGCGAACGCGACACTCTCCATCGATCTCGAGGCCCAGGAAATCCGCGGTCCGGACGGCGGCGTCATCGGCTTCGACATCGATCCCTTCCGCAAGCATTGCCTGCTCAACGGATTGGACAACATCGGTCTGACGCTGGAAAAAGAGCAAGCGATCAAGGCGTTCGAAAGCCGCGATGCCGTCGCGCGGCCGTGGGCGTAGCGTCCTAAGCCCGCCGGCGCTGCGGTTTTTCGGCATCGGCGGCGTCTCGGCGAGGAATTGCGACCGGCGCGGTGACGATGTAAAGGTGCCGGGATGGTTTCGGCATTGTGCGGAGCAGCGATGCGCGCCAGATTCTTCTCTGCTGCCGTAGCGGCGCTCAGTGTGGCGCTGATGATCTCTGCCGGCCGGCCTGCGCTTGCCGGCGGTCCGGCGCTGGTTTTCGACCCGGCGGACGGCCGCGTGCTCTACGCGGAGGACGCCGACGATCATTGGCATCCCGCGTCGCTCACCAAGATCATGACGGCCTATCTGACGTTCGAAGCGCTGAAGAGCGGGAAGCTCACGCTCGAGCAACGCATCCCCTACAGCGCGCGCGCCCAGAGCCAGCCGCCGAGCAAGCTCGGGCTCAATCTCACCGCGACGCTCACCGTCGATCAGGCGCTCAAGGCGCTGATCATCAAGTCGGCGAACGATGTGGCGATCATGCTGGCGGAGGCGATCGGCGGCTCGCAATCGGAGTTTGTGGCGCTCATGAACCAGACCGCGCGGCGGCTCGGCATGACGCGTACGACGTTCGTCAACCCGAACGGCCTGCCGGCGTTCGAGCAGGTGACGACGGCGCGCGACCTCGCCAGGCTCGCCCGCGCGGTAATCAAGGACTATCCCGAATACGGCGCCTACTGGTCGATGTTCGATGCCCAGATCGGCAAGATCCGGATCGGCACGCACAACGGGCTCCTGCGCACGTTCGACGGCGCGGACGGCATGAAGACGGGGTTCATCTGCGATTCCGGCTTCAACGTGGTCGCGAGCGCCACGCGCGACGGGCGGAGGATCATGGCGGTGGTGCTCGGCGAGGCGTCGGGCAAGCAGAGGACCGTCCGCGCGGCGAACCTTCTCGAGCACGGGTTCGAGAGCTACGGCTGGAAGCAGCTCTTCAATCATTCGGACAGCATCGACACGATGCCCATTGCGGCCGACGCGAAGCCGGTGACGAGCGTGCGCGCGGCCGTGCTCTCGTTCGAATGCGGGACAGGTGTGCGCCGCAAGAAGCCGGCCAAGACCCGCCCCAAGAAACCGCAATCGGTCGATGCCGCGATCGAGCAGAAGGCCAACGGGGCGGGGGATGCGAAGGTCGACGCGGCGTCCGGTCCGTCTCCGTCCGCGGAATAACGCCGCCGGCACCGCTCCCAGGCTGGGACAGCGGGTGTGCCCTCCGCCCGCTCGACGTGTCGAAAATGGGACGCCTCAGGCCGTCCCGGGGCGTGTCCAAGGGACCCGGCGCTGTTTTTTGCGGTTTTTTCGGGCTCTAGCCGCGACAGGCGGGTTGGCGTCGATCTTGCTCCTCCAAGGCCAATTGCTGGCTTCCCGAGGATCCCATGCCCCGCTCGCGCCGAAAAAAGGATACCGTAACGACGCTCGAGGACGCGGAACTGATGGCCGTCGTCCTCGAAGGCCGGCATGGCGTGTTTGCGGCGGAGGTCGCCGATTTCTTCGCCCTGCTGCACAACCAACTCGGCGATGCGTCCCGCTCGCGGGCCTGGGGGGGCGTCGCGCGGTCGGTGCGCCGGCGCGAGCACGACCGGCTGGGGGTCGCCTAAGCGCTTAGAGCGTGATCTTTTTTCTCAACCGTAAAGAATGACCGCGAGACGGCGAGGGCCGTGGGCGCCTCTGACGCTCAGCCCGCCGATGTCGCTGGTACGCGAGGGGCTCGAGACGAGATTGACCGCGCGCGGAAACCGCCCGGGTGCGATGGCGGCCCCGAGGCGCGCGAACGCGTCCTCGAAAGCGGCGGCGAGGTCGGCGCGCGCCAACGCGACGATATGCAACTCGGGCAGGAAGGCCAGCGACGCCGGGTTTGCGGCCCCCGATGTCAGGATCAGCGTCCCGGTCTCCGCTGCCGCGCCCCAGGCGTGGGAGAGCGCGGCGGTGCCATCGCCGAGCGTCTGATCGAGGCTCCAGCGCGCCGGTGCGATCGTGTCCGGCCAGGGGAGCGCGGCGAGACGCTCATCATCGCCGATGACGAAGCGCCATTTTTCTCCGCATGTCGTCGGAGTCGTGTCTCCGATCCGTCCCTGCTCCTCCCCGGCCCGGGGAGAGGATCCGGGAGGTGTGCCTCCGAGAAGTTGTTCGATTGCGGCGGGGATGTCCGCACGGCCGGCTACCCTCATGACCGTGGCGCCCTGGCCTTCGAGGCAGGCGGTGAAGCGAGCCTCGCGCTCTTCTTCCGCGAGACGGGCGAAGGCGGGCCGCGGGTGGCGCGGTGGATGGGCGAGGCGCTCGGCGACCGCCTGCGCCCGGGCGGCCGTGGCGCCGCGCTGCGGGCTCAGCGCCGCCCTCACGCGGGCGATCATGGTCGACCGGCTCATTGCGGCGTCCTCTTCTGGTGTTCGGCCCAGAGCTTTTGGAACGTGCGGCCCTGGGGGGCCGGAAAGTCGCGGCTTGCCGTCCAGCCGCCGGCGAAGGGAAGCCACCGGAACGCGCCCTCGGTGCGGCCGGACGCGGCCAGAACGGCCATGCCGAGGCGCGCCGCCAGGTGATAGAGCCGCGGCCGCCGGGCGAGGAAACTCCAGGCCGCGAGCATCGTCCGCTCCCAACGGCCCGCGCCCGATGCGAGGCTTTTGACGCGCCAGGAACGCAAAAGGCGGGTGATCGGGATCTTGACCGGGCAGACCTCCTCGCATTTCCCGCAGAAGGTCGAGGCGGCCGCGAGGTCGCGCGTGCTGTCGATGCCGAGAAAGGCCGGTGTCACCACGGCGCCGATGGGTCCGGCATAGACCCACCCGTAGGCGTGGCCGCCGATGGCATTGTAGATCGGGCAATGGTTGAGGCAGGCGCCGCAGCGAATGCAGCGCAAGGCTTCGCCGAGGCCGCCTTTGAGCATCTCGGTGCGGCCGTTGTCGACGATGACGATGTGGCACTCGGCGGGGCCGTCCGGGTCGCCGGGGGCTTTCGGGCCGGTGAGCAGGCTCGTGTAGGCGGTCATGTCCTGGCCGGTCGCCGAGCGCGCGAGAACGCGCAGCAGCGTCGCGAGATCGGCCAGCGTCGGCACCACCTTGTCGATCGCGGCGAGGACGATGTGGGTGCGCGGAAGCTGGGAGGAGAGGTCGCCGTTGCCTTCGTTGGTGACGATCACCGCCGACCCCGTCTCGGCGACCAGGAAGTTGGCGCCCGTGATGCCGATGTCGGCGTCAAGGAAGCGCGCGCGCAGGACGGCGCGCGCCTCCGCCACGAGCAGCTCCGGCGTGTCGAGCGTGCGGCCCGGGTCCAGGTGGGCGTGCCGGCTCCGGAAATCGGCCTCCACCTGATCCTGGCTCAGGTGGATCGCAGGCGCGATGATGTGGCTCGGCGTCTCGCCGCGGATCTGCAACAGGTATTCGCCGAGATCGCTTTCGAAGATCTCCATGCCGAGCTTTTCGAGGAACGCATTGAGCGCGATCTCTTCGGAGACCATCGACTTACCCTTGGCGATGCGGCGTGCGCCGCGCTCGAGCGCGAGGTGGGCGATGATCGTCCGCGCTTCCGCCGCGTCCGCCGCCCAATGGACGCGGCTGCCGGCCGCCTCGGCCTTGGCGGCGAAGGCGTCGAGGTAGAGGTCGAGGTGGGCCAGCGTGTGATCGCGGATGTCGCGGGCTGCGTTGCGTAGCGCCTCGAACTCGGGAACGCGGGCCTTGGCGGCTGTGCGCTGGGCGACGAGCCCGCCGGGCAGGCCGCGGAGGGCCTTGGCGAGCCTCTCGTCGGCGAGCGCCTGCCGCGCTCCGGCCTTGAATGCCCCGGTCGCGGGCGTCATGGCCGGTTGCCCGCGCTGCCCCAGGCGATGGGAGGATCGTCGAGGGCGCCGGCCAGCACCTCCGCCACGTGGCGGCAGGGAAGCGTCTCGCCGGTCCGCTTCAGGCGGCCGGCGAGGTTCATCAGACAGCCGAGATCGCCGCCGGTCACGAGGTCCGGCGCGGGGACCTTCAGGTCCTCGATCTTGCGGTCGGCGACGGCGGTGGAGATCTCCGGGTACTTGACCGAGAACAGGCCGCCGAAGCCGCAGCAGGGCGAGACCTCCGGCGCCTCCACCAGCTCGAGCCCGGCGACGGACGCGAGCAGACGGCGCGGCTCGTCGCGGATGCCGAGCTCGCGCAGGCCCGAGCAGGCGTCGTGGTGCGCGACCCGCCCCTCGAAGCGGGCCCCGGTCGCGGCCATGCCGCGCACGTTGACGAGAAAGGCAGTGAGCTCGTGCACGCGCTCGGCGAAGGCTTTGATCGCGAACTCGGTCGCGCCGCGGCCCTTGAAGAGTGCGGGATAGTGGATGCGCAGCATGGCCGCGCAGGAGCCCGACGGAGCGACGACGAAATCGCAGCCGTCGAAGCTTCGCATCGTCTGCAAGGCGAGGTCGCGGGCGATGTCGGCATCGCCCGCGTTGTAGGCGGGCTGGCCGCAGCACGTCTGGCGGCGGGGCACGACCACCGCGCAGCCCGCGCTCTCGATCAGGTGCGCGGCCGCGAACCCGACGGAGGGCCGCATCAGATCGATAAGGCAGGTGACGAAAAGCCCGACACGCGGCTTCAAGGCGCACTCATGGGTTTCAGGCGATCATGGGTTCTCTAGGCGGATCGCACGAGCCTAGCCGCAGAAACGCCGATCCGCCACCGGATCGCGGCGGGGCGAAGGCGAACCGGCCGGTACGAACGCCGTCGCTCGTCTGTTGCCGCCTTCCGCGCGTCGTGCGAGACTCCTGGTCCGAGCGTGCGGACGAGAAGGCCGGTGCTCGAACGGTGCGTTTCAGCCGCTTCCCGGTCGCGTTCCAGTTGCCGTTCGTCTATGTACGTCGCCAGCAAGGGGCCGGCTTCGTCTCCGGCGCCGCCCCCACAAGAACAGGAAGCGAGAGGACAGGACGCATGCCGTCGATCGTGCTGCCCACTCCCGACCCCGCCATCGTCGCGCGGCGGGACGAGATCGTGCGTGATCTCGTGGCGATCTGCGGCGCCGATACCGTGATCTCGGACGAGGACGGGCGGCGGGCCTTCGAGACCGACGCGCTCACGGCCTATCGGCGCATGCCGCTCGCGGTGGTGCTGCCGACGTCGACGGAGGGCGTGTCCGCCGTTCTCAAATATGCGAAGGCAAACGGGATCCGGGTGGTGCCGCGCGGCGCAGGGACCTCGCTCTGCGGCGGGGCGTTGCCGCTCGAGGATGCCATCGTGGTCGGCATCTCGAAGATGAACCGGGTGCTCGAGATCGACTTCAACAACCGGTTCGCGCGCGTCGAAGCCGGGATCACCAACCTCGCCATCTCGGGCGCCGTGGCGCCGGAGGGCTTCTTCTACGCGCCCGATCCGTCGAGCCAGCTCGCGTGCACGCTCGCCGGCAATCTGGCCATGAACTCGGGCGGCGCGCACTGCCTCAAGTACGGCGTGACGACGAACAACGTGCTCGGCGTCAAGATGGTGACGATCGACGGCGAGATCCTCGAGATCGGCGGCTCGCATCTCGATGCCGAGGGCTACGACCTCCTGGCGCTCATCGTCGGCTCGGAGGGCCAGTTCGGCATCATCACCGAGGCAACGGTGCGCATCCTGCGCGCGGCCGAGGGTGCACGCCCGATGATGATCGGCTTCGAATCCTCGGCCAAGGCCGGCATCTGCGTGGCGCATATCATCGCCTCGGGCATCATCCCGGTGGCGATCGAGTTCATGGACAAGCCGGCGATCGAGGTCTGCGAAGCCTTTGCCAAGGCAGGGTATCCGACGAACGTCGAGGCGCTGCTGATCATCGAGGTCGAGGGGTCGGAGCAGGAGATCGCCGACCGGCTGGCCTACATCGCCTCGATCGCGCACGAGCTCAATCCCGCGGCTCTCCTCGTCAGCGGGTCGGAGGCGCAGAGCGCGAAGATCTGGAAGGGCCGCAAGGCGGCGTTCGGCGCCATCGGCCGCATCTCGGACTATTACTGCATGGACGGCACCATTCCGCTCGCGCATCTGCCGCACGTGCTGGATGAGATCGCGGAGATCTGCCGCCGCTCGGGGCTCCGGGTGGCCAATATCTTCCATGCCGGGGACGGCAATCTGCATCCGCTCGTCATGTACGACGCGAACACGCCCGGCGAGACGGAGAAGGCCGAGGCTGCGGGCGCCGAGATCCTCAAGCTCTGCGTGTCCGTCGGCGGATGCCTCACCGGCGAGCATGGCGTCGGCATCGAGAAGCGCGACCTCATGACGGCCCAGTTCACCGAGGAAGATCTGGCGGTGCAGCTGCGCATCAAGTCCGTGTTCGATCCCGAGTGGCTCCTGAACTGGGGCAAGGTCTTTCCGCTGGAGGTGGTCGAGGCGGCCCTGGCTAGGGATGCGGCCGAGGCGCGGCAGGGCTCGTCCGGCATGGGCCCGTCCGGCGTGGGCCCGGCCGAGGCGGCATGAGGCGGCCCGAGGAGCAGTTTCCATGAACGACATCATGCGCCCTGCGACTGAGTGGGAGCTGAAGAGCATGATGGCGGCGCTCGCCGAGCGCGGCGTGCCGGTCGAGATCCTCGGCGCGGGCTCCAAGCGCGGCGTGGGACGGCCGGTGGGGGCGCCGGTTGCGCTCACCACGGGCGCCATGCGCGGCATCTCCCTCTACGAGCCGGCCGAGCTCGTGATGAGCGCGCGCGCGGGGACGCCGCTCGCGCAGATCGAGGTGGAGCTGGCCGCGCGCGGCCAGATGCTGCCGTTCGAGCCGATCGATCTCGGGCCGGCGCTCGGAGGCGACGCGGGCGTGCAGACCATCGGGGCGGTGTTCGCCGCGAACCTCTCCGGCGCGCGCCGGATCGCTGCGGGAGCCGCGCGCGACTATCTGCTCGGCGTCCGCGGCGTCAACGGCCGGGCCGAGATCTTCAAATCCGGCGGCCGCGTGATGAAGAACGTGACCGGCTTCGACGTGGCGCGCGGGCTCGCCGGAAGTTGGGGAACGCTCGCGGTGCTCTCGGAGGTGACGTTCAAGGTGCTGCCGCTGCCCGACGACGTGGCGACGCTCGTCTATCCCGATCTTACGGACGACCTCGCCATCGAGCTCATGAGCGCGTCGCTCGGCCAACCCTACGAGGTGTCGGGGACGGTGCATCTTACGCCGGCGCTCGCCGCCCGCCTCAGGCACAAGGGGCTCGCCGGGGAGACACGGAGCCTGACGGCCATCCGGCTCGAGAACTTCACCCGCTCCATCTCCTACCGCAAAGAGAAGCTCAAGGACCTGCTTTCGGCCTACGGCGCGCCGCTCGAGCTCGATCTCGAAGCCTCGCTGGCGTTCTGGGGCGAGATGCGGCAGTTGTCGTTCTTTCCGCCGAACGGGACGCACCTCTGGCGCGTCTCCACGACGCCGAGCGTGGCGGCTTCGCTCGTGGCCGCCGTGCGGCGGCACATGCGGCTCGAAGCGTTCTACGACTGGTCGGGGGGGCTCGTCTGGCTCGAGACGCCGGCTTCGGCGGATGCCGGCAGCGCGGATGTCCGCCGCGCCGTGGCGACGCACGGGGGACACGCTACGCTGATCCGCGCCGACGAGGCGGTGCGCCGCGCGGTCGAGGTGTTTCAGCCGCTGGTGCCCGCCGTCGACCGGATCACACGCGGTCTCAAGGCCGCGTTCGACCCGATGAACCTGCTCAACCCCGGGCGCATGTACGCGACGATGTAGGAACTCCGGCCCCGGGCTTCCGGCCCGCGATACGAGAAAACGAGCGCCAATGCAGACCAACTTCGCTCCCGAGCAGCTTCAGGATCCGCGCATCGCGGAAGCGGACAGGATCCTCAAGCGCTGCGTGCATTGCGGCCTCTGCACGGCGGTGTGTCCGACCTATCTCGTGCTCGGCGATGAGCGCGACAGCCCGCGCGGCCGCATCTACCTCATCAAGGACATGCTGGAGCGCGGGAGAGACCCGGCGCCGACGACCCAGGTCCGCCATCACATCGACCGCTGCCTCACCTGTCTCTCGTGCATGACGACGTGCCCGAGCGGCGTCGACTACATGCACCTCGTCGACATCGCGCGCGCGGAGCTCGAGGAGCGCACCACGCGCAGCTTCAAGGAGCGCGCGCTGCGCAATCTCCTGGCCTCCGTCATCCCCTATCCGCGCCGCTTCCGGCTGGCGCTCAGGGCGGCGCCGCTGGCCCGTCCATTCATCCCTCTCCTCGAGCGTGCCGGGCTCAAGGAGGTGGCGGCGATGCTGGCGCTCGTGCCGTCGTCGATCGCCACGCGGGACGCGCGCTTCAGCGGCGCCGGCACGGCGGTGACGCACAGCGAGCGGCGCGCGCGGGTGATCCTGATGACGGGCTGCGTGCAGCAGGTGCTGAGGCCCGACATCAACGATTCGACGATCCGGCTGCTCGCGCGGCGCGGGGTGGACGTGACCGTTGCCAACGGCGCCGGCTGCTGCGGCGGCGTCGTCCAGCACATGGGAAAGGAGGGCGAGGCGGTCGCGTTCGCGCGGCGCAACATCGATGCCTGGTGGAAGGAGATCGACCGCGGCGAGATCGACGCCATCATCATCAACGCCTCCGGATGCGGGACGACCGTGAAGGATTACGGCCATCTCCTTCGCGACGATCCGGACTATGCCGATCGGGCCGCGGCGGTGTCGCGCCTTGCCCGGGACGTGTCGGAATTCCTGCAGGACTACGCGCTCGGTGCGCCCGAGCGCTGGTCCTCGATCCGCGTCGCTTATCATTCGGCGTGCTCGCTGCAGCACGGGCAGCGCATCCACGACGAGCCGCGCGCGCTCCTGAAGCAAGCCGGCTTCGGCGTGGCGGATGTGCCCGAAAGTCACATTTGCTGCGGGTCTGCCGGCACCTACAACATCCTGCAGCCGGAGATCGCGGGCCAGCTCAGGAAGCGCAAGATCGACAACATCCGCTCGACGCGGGCCGATGTCGTCGCCGCCGGCAATATCGGCTGCATTGCCCAGCTCGGCCCCGGTCTCGATATTCCCGTCGTGCATACGGTCGAGCTTCTCGACTGGGCCTACGGCGGGCCCGTGCCGGCCGGTCTCGAGCATCTCGATGCGTTCGTGACCGATGTGCCGAAGCCCAAACGGGCCGTCGAGGATTTCATTGAAACCTAGCCGTCATGCGCCGGACATTTGCGCTCCACCAGATCACCCACCGATGAGCAGATTCGATCTCCAGGATGAAGAGTTGGCCCGTTGCGACCGGCGGGACGAGCGCGGTCCGTTCGACTTCATCGGCGATGTGCACGGCTGCGCCGGGGAGCTCGAGGCGCTTCTGATCAAGCTTGGCTACGACGTTGCGTGGCGCGGCACGCGGGCGGACGCTTATGTCACGGTGACGCCGCCTGCCGGGCGGCGCGCGGTGTTCGTTGGCGATCTCGTCGACCGGGGCCCGCGTGCGCCGGACGTACTGCGCATCGTCATGAGCATGGTCGAGGCCGGCGTCGGATTCGCGGTGCCCGGCAACCATGACGTGAAGTTCCAGCGCTGGCTCGACGGCAAGGACGTCAAGCCGACGCACGGGATGGACCGCACCATCGCGCAGTTCGATCCTCAGCCGAAGGCGTTCCGCGGCGCCGTGCGCAGCTTCTTCCGGACGCTGCCGATCTACCTGTGGTTTGACGCGGGGGCGATTGCGGTGGCGCATGCGGGGATCAAGGAGGAGATGCTGGGGCGCGCCTCGGGGGACGTGCGCCGCTTCTGCCTCTACGGCGAGACCTCGGGCGAGACGGACAAGTTCGGCTTGCCGATCCGCTATCATTGGGCGGCGGAGTACACGGGCCGCACGACGATCGTCTACGGGCACACGCCGGTGCCGGATGCGGAGTGGGTGCACACCACGCTCTGCATCGATACGGGCTGCTGCTTCGGCGGCAAACTCACGGCCCTGCGCTGGCCGGAGCGGGAGATCGTGACGGTGCCGGCGGGGGACATCTACACCATGCCGGTGCGGCCGTTCGGCCATCCGCCGCCGCGGCCCGGTGTGGTGGCGTAGGGGGATGGAGAGGCTACGCCGGTCGCGCGCCCTAGCCCGTCCGCTACGCGCATAACGCTCTCAAGCAGAAAAGAGGGTCAGTTGGCGGTGGCCTTGGCGGGAGCGGCCTTTGCGTCGGGCGGCGCGGGGGCGGCGGTGCGGACCGTGACGTCCTTCTCGGGGCCCGCGTCCTTGCTCTTGTCGACGAGCGTCCTGGGTACGGTCGGAGGCACGTTGCCGCCGGCCGTGAGCACGGCCCGGCACTCGGCCGGCAGGTCGGCAAGCGTCATCTCGGGCTTCGGCGGCTGGGGTTTGGCCGGCTTCGACGGCTTCGGCTTCGTTTCCGCAGTCGGCGGCTTCTTGGGTTTCGGTGCCACCCGCTTCAGCCAATCGGTGAGCTCGGCGCCGCAGGTGTCGCCGCCTGGAATCGGAGGCTGGTGCTTGCAGTTTGCCGATCCGCTCGGGCAGGCCATGCGGATGTGGAAATGATAGTAGTGCCCGAAATAGGGGCGCACCTTGTTCAGCCAGCCCTTGTCCTTCGTCTCCGCTTCGCAGAGCGCCTTCTTAAGCGCGGGATGGACGAGGATACGCTCGACCTTCGCGTACGATGCCGCGCGCTTGATCAGCTTGAACTGGCCTTCGCCCCAGACCTTGGGGTCCACCTCGCCGGCGTTCTTCAGCATCGATACGGCCGACATATCCTCGCGCTCGCGGCGCGTCAGCTGGCGATCCGGCATCGGTGTCAGCCAGATGTCGGCGTCGAGGCCGACCTGATGGCTGGCGTGGCCTGAGATCATCGGCCCGCCGCGCGGTTGCGACATGTCGCCGACGAGCAGGCCCGGCCATTCCTTGGCGGCGGTGATCTCGCGCGCCAGGCGCTCGACCAGCGCGACGAGGTTCGGGTGGCCCCAGTTGCGGTTGCGCGAGAGGCGCATGACCTGCCAGCCCGGCCCGTCCACGGCGATCGGCTTGCCGCCCGCGAGGCAGCCCTTGGCGTACCAGCCGACCGCGCGCGCCGCGAGGGGTGCCGGCGACGTCACGCTGCCGAAGAGCTGCTTTGCCGTCATGACCGGCTTCGTCTTGGCGCTGTCCTCGCCCTTGGCGTCTTTCGCGGCGGCCGGTTTTGCTGCCGCTTTCGCGGGCGTGCTCTCCGCCGGGCGCTGGGCCGGCTGCGGCAGCGGCGGGACGATGGCATCCTTCTGCGCCGCCTGCTTTGCGGCCGCTTCGGCGGTTGCGGCTGCGGGGCCCTGCCAGGAGTGGGTAGGCGCGACCGCAGTCGCGGCAGCGGCCGCACCGTCCCCCTCCGCGGCAATGGATCGCGCGGCCAGGGGGATCAGCAGCCCGACGAGCGCCAACCCGGTCATGGTGTGTGAGATGAGGGCCATGAGTCCCGCAGCAAATCAGTTGACGCATCTTAGCGCGGGGCGGGGTCAAATTGTGACCTTGCCGCCCGATCGCCGACAAAACGCGTCCAAAGGTATACAAAACGCCGATGACGGCTTTTCTTTCCGTGGGGCCGGTGAGGGCCGAGACGACGCTGCTGCTGGCCCCGGGCGCCGGCGCGCCGATGACAAGTCCCTGGATGGAGCGGGTTTCCGCGCTCCTCGCGGACGCAGGCCTCCGCGTCCGGCGCTTCGATTTCGGCTACATGACGGCGCGGCTTCAAGGCTCGCGGCGCCCGCCGCCAAAGGCCGAGGCGCTCATCGGAGAGTACACGGCCGCAGTCGAGGGCGCGCTCGCGACGATGTGCGGCGGAAGGCTTCTGATCGGCGGCAAGTCGCTCGGCGGGCGGGTTGCGAGTCTCGCTGCGCAACCGCTGTTCGACGCGGGGCGGATCGCGGGGCTCGTCTCTCTCGGATACCCGTTTCACCCGCCGAAGAGACCCGAGCAGCTTCGCACGCGCCATCTCCGAACCCTCACCTGTCCGACGTTGATCGTTCAGGGCGAGCGGGATCCGTTCGGCGGGCCGGCCGAGGTTGCGGGGTATGGACTCGCGCCTGCCATCTCCGTGCATTGGGCGACCGACGGCGACCATGATCTCGCGCCGCGCAAAAGCTCCGGGGCGACGCTGGAGGGCAATCTCGCCGACGCCGTACGTGCGATCGTCCGTTTTGCGGACCGGCTGGGGTGAAGGTCGTGCGCCGCGCGTGGCGGCGCGGCGCGACGCGCTGTCTGCGTGGCCATGACGACTGTCAGGCGCGCTGGTGGCGGGCGCGGGCACCGCGTTCCAGGGCGGCGCAGGCCGGCCCGTCGAGACCGAGTGCCGTGGCGAGCAGCCCCAGGAAGCGCGTCTCGTTGGCGTGCACCGCGAGATCCGATGCCGCGACCTCGGCGCAGAGGACATAGGCCGTCTCGTAGAGGCGCGGGGGCAGGCTGGTCTTGACGATCGCGAGCACGCGCTCGACGCCGTTCGGTGTCTTCAGCAGGGCGCCACACTGTTGTGCGGTGTCGGCGAGCCAGTTGCGCGTGAAGTCGTGGAACGGTGGCAGCTCGTGGACGATGGAGCCGATGCGGTCCAGCTCCTCCACGGAGATCGTGTGATCGGCGGCCGAGACCGTGACCATGGCGTAGATCAGCGCCTCGGGCGGCGAGATGCGGTCCGTCATGCGTTCGTCTTTTCCCTGCGGCAAGCGGCCTTCATGTGTCGGTTTGCAGCGGCGGATTCAAGGCGCGGGAAGGCGGCCAAGCTCGGCCAGGAGAGCGGCGTTGAACTCGCCGGGCTCCTCGATGTGCGGGGCGTGGCCAAGCTTCGGGAAGGTGACGAGGCGCGCGTTCGGGATGCGCCTTTCCGCGTCGCGGGCCAGCTCCGGATAGCGGCCGAGCGTGGCGGCGATCTCGGGCGGGGCGCGGTCCTTGCCGATGGCCGTCGTGTCGCGCTCGCCGATCATGAGCACGGTCGGCACCGAGAGGCGCGGGAACTCGTGGACGACCGGCTGCCAGAAGATCATGTCGGAGGCGCGGGCCTGCGAAAGGGCGGTGCGCTCGCGGTCGGGGCCAGCGTACATCGAGGCCAGCATGTCGACCCAGCGGTCGAACTCGGGACGCCAGCGGCCGTCGTAGTAGGTCTTCTGCTGGTAGGACCTGATGGCGGATGCGTTGGTCTTGCGCTCGCCTTCGAGCAAGGCGTCGATGGTGCGCCCGGGCACGCCCTTTGCGCTCCAGTCCTCGAGGCCGATCGGGTTGACGAGCACGAGCGCCGACGTGTCGTCGGGGAAGCTCAGCGCATAGCGGACCGCCAGCATGCCGCCCATCGAGTGGCCGACGAGGATCGGGCGGGTGATGCCGATCTCTCCGAGCAGAGACCGGGTGTTGGCGGCGAGCTGGTGAAAGCTCATCTGGTAGGTGGCGGGCTTGGTCGATTTGCAGAAGCCCACCTGGTCGGGGACGATCACGCGGTAGCCCGCCGCGGCGAGCGGCCCGATGACGCCTTCCCAGGTGGCGCCGCAGAAGTTCTTGCCATGCAGGAGGACGACCGTTCTGCCGTTCCCGGCGGCGCCGGACGGCGCGACGTCCATGTAGGCCATGGAGAGGGCCTGGCCCTGGGAGGCGAAGCTGTAGCGGCTCACCGGATAAGGGTAATCGAAGGCGCTCAGCATGGAATCGGCGCCGGCGTCCCCGGCGCCGATGACCAGCATGGCTGCGGCGCATGCGGCGTGTCGCCACTGCATTGAATGCGATTGCCTTGTCATGAGCGCTCCCGTGCCATATGGCGTCGCTATGGCGGCGTGCAAGGGCTTCATCGCGTTCCCATTAATCATGGCGCCCGGATGAAGCGTTCTTCCCTTCCCTACCCCGCCCACTATGTTAAGGGAAAGGCTTGGCTCCTTTTCCGACGGCCTTCTCCTCGCACGGTGGTTTCCCGCAAGATCGCCTGATCCGAGGCTCGGCCCGAACCGTACCGATAGCGGACGTTTCGAAGGCTGAGACGGCCCTTTTTTCCGAGGCTCATGAAGGTTCACGCGATGGCGCAATCGCCCCCGATGACGAACAAGCTGATCAAGGTTTCCGAGGCCGAGGCGGTTCGCGCCGTGACGGCACCCACGCGCGAGGAGGCGGAGGCTGCGGTACGCACGCTCCTCAGGTGGGCGGGCGACGATCCGGCGCGCGACGGCCTGATCGAGACGCCGAAACGCGTGGTGAAAGCTTTCCAGGAGTATTTCCGCGGCTATCAGGACGATCCCGAGGCGATCCTGCAGAAGACCTTCGAGGAGACCGAGGGCTACGATGAGATGATCGTGCTGCGCGGCATTCGCTTCGAAAGCCATTGCGAGCATCATTTGGCGCCGATCATCGGCAGGGCCTGGGTCGGCTATATCCCGAACGGCCGGGTGGTCGGCATCTCGAAGCTGGCGCGCGTCGTCGAGGTCTATGCCAAGCGGCTTCAGATCCAGGAGAAGATGACGGCGCAGATCGCCAACGCCATCGAGACTGCGCTCAAGCCGCAGGGTGTCGCGGTGGTGATCAAGGCCGAGCATCACTGCATGACGACGCGCGGCATCCACAAGCCGGGGACGGACATGGTGACGAGCCGCATGCTCGGGATCTTCCGCGACCGCGCGATCACGCGACAGGAATTCCTGTCGATGATCGACTGATCCCATCGTTGCGTTCAACCGCACGCCGGGCTGGACCGCCCGGCGGCTTTATTTTGTGGAACGGGGTTTTGAGTACCGGAAAGACCGTCCTTATCACCGGGGCCTCGAGCGGCATCGGCCGGGCCACGGCGGAACTGTTCGCCTCCAAGGGCTGGAACGTCGCGGCGACGATGCGCACGCCCGAGACAAACGACCTCGGAAGCGTCTCCGACCGCATCGCGCTGTTCCGGCTCGACGTGACGGATCAGGGCTCCGTCGATGCGGCGGTCCGCGATGCGCTCGCCCGGTTCGGCGCCATCGATGTCGTCGTCAACAACGCGGGCTACGGCCTGATCGGGCCGTTCGAGGCGCAGACGGACGCGCAGATCCGCAAGCAGTTCGAATGCAACCTGTTCGGGGTGTTCAACGTGACGCGGGCTGTGCTGCCGCACATGCGCGCGCGCCAGCAGGGCCGCATCGTCAACGTGGGATCTGCCGCGGGGCGCATGACCCTGCCGCTCTATTCCATGTACAGCGCGACGAAGTGGGCGCTCGAGGGGTTCTCCGAGGGGCTCTGGCTCGAGCTTCGCCAGCATAACATCAAGGTTAAGATCATCGAGCCCGGCATGATCCGGACCGACTTCTTCGATCGCTCGCGCGAGATTGCGAAAAAGCCGGGGCTCACCGGCTACGATACGTTCGTCGACGGAGTGATGCCGAACATCAAAGCATGGGAGGAGGCGGGTGCGGAGCCGGAGATGGTTGCGCGCAGCATCTGGCGCGCCTCGACGGGTTTCTGGCCGCGGCTGCGCTATCAGCCGAACGCGAGGCTCGCGGTCTGGCCGCGCGGCTGGGTGCCGGGGCACCTTTATGTCCGCCTGATCCGCCGGCTCTTCAACGCGTGGTAGGCCTCGGGAGCGCGATTATTTTCCTTTCAATCAAATATTTTCCTTTCAATCAAACCATGCTCTAAGTTTTCCACGAGGCCCAGGAGCGAGGCTTCGGATGGGTCCGAAGCGACGTGGTCCGGGGGATGGGCCGGTACGCTTTCGCGGCCTAGGATTGATCTACGTCAATGTCAGCAGGGCCTTAGCGCTGTGAAACTTTCTTTCATGAACAAAACAACATGGGTGGAACATGACTAAAATTCTCTGCGCGATCGACGATACCGAGCACAGCCTCCCGGCCATCGACACCGCCGTCAAGATTGCCGACGCGTTCAAGGGTGAGCTGACGATCCTGATCGTCAACCAGCTCGTCGGCGGATACGGCCGCGGCGGTGCGGCGACGCTGGTCTGGACCGAGAGCGAAGTCGCAAGCGCGCTTTCGAAGGCTGCCGCCGAAGCGGAGAAGGAAGGCGCCACCAACGTCAGGCTGGTGGACGTGGAGAGCCGCGACCTGGTGCAGGCGATCATCGGTTACGCAGAGCAGAACGATATCAATCACATCGTGGTCGGAACGGGTGGCAAGGGCGCCGTGTCGCGCCTGATGCTGGGCTCGGTATCGCGCGACGTGGTGGCACGCGCGCATTGCCCGGTGACGGTGGCGCGCTAGCTGTAGTCCACAGCCATGAGATAAAGGCCAGCGGCCGGGGCAACCGGGCCGCAGGCCGTCCGGTCGCGTGCTTCGAGCGCGGCGCTGAGGTCGTCGCTCGTCCATTTGCCGTCGCCGACGCGTTTCAGGCTGCCGACCATGGATCGCACCTGATTGTGCAGGAACGAACGGGCTGAGGCCGTGATGCGGATCTCGTCGCCCTCCTGCGAGACGTCGAGCCGGTCGAGCGTGCGCACGGGCGATTTCGCCTGGCACTGGGCGGCGCGAAAGGTCGTGAAGTCGTGGCGGCCGACGAGCACGGCGGCGGCGTCGCGCATGGCGTCGAAATCGATCGCACGCGGTATCCACCAGACGCGGTTGCGTTCGAGCGCCGGAGGGGCGCGGCGCGCGAGGATACGATAAAGGTAATGGCGCCGGGTGGCGCTGAAGCGCGCGTCGAAGCCGGCCGGCGCGCCCGAGCAGGCCAGTACGACGACCGGCCTGGGCTTCAGGTAGAAGTTGAGGCCGTCGCGCAGCGTGTCGGGCGACCATTCCTTTTCGAGATCGACATGGGCGACCTGGCCGCGGGCGTGCACGCCGGCGTCGGTGCGGCCGGCGCCGCGCACACCCGGGGTTTCGCCGGTGAGCTTTGCGATCGCGGCTTCGAGCGCGCCCTGCACGGAAGCGCCGTCGGGCTGGACTTGCCAGCCGACGAACGGCGTGCCGTCGTATTCGATAGTCAGGCGATAGCGGGGCATGGCTTCAGACCGTTGAAGGACGGCCCCTGCCTAGCTTTTCCGGCGCAACACCTCAAGGGTGCGGGATCAGCGGCGATCGCGGACCAGCGGCACGCCGGGCTCGAAGACGTTGAGGCTCATAGGCGTGCGGTTGCCGGGATTGACGATCACGTGTCCATCCGCAGGCAGCGGACGGAAGACGCGGACGCCATGCTCGACGGTCACGGTCGCCCCATAGATGTTGTAGGGAAGGATGCGGGTCGTCGTAGGCTCCTCGGCCGCCGCGGAGGCGATGGTGAGAAGAAGGGCTACGGCTGAGGCGGCGAGCGTGCGGGTCATGGAGCGCTCCAAGCGGGTTTTGCCGCGACTTTAGGAGAGAACACCGCTGGTTTAGGGCGCGTTCACTCGGGATGCTTACCCGGGATGCTTAATCGCCGCCGCGCCGGCCGATGCGGGTGCCGCGGGGCAGGGCGAAGCCGCGCAGCAACTCCTCAGCCGTCATGGTGCGTTTGCCGGCACGCTGGATTTCGACGAGGCGGATTGCGCCTTCTCCGCAGGCGATCGTGAGCGCATCGTCGAGGATCTCGCCGGGCGGGCCGCTTCCTCGACCGAGCGCCGTGCGCAGGACCTTGATGCGCTCGGGCTTGCCGCCGGGCGGTGCGACCTCGAACCAGGCGCCGGGAAAGGGCGAGAGGCCGCGGATATGATTGTGAACCTCGGCGGCCGGCTTTGTGAAATCGATCCCGGTCTGGCTCTTGTCGATCTTGGCGGCGTAGGTCACGCCCTCGGCGGACTGGGGCACGGCGCGGAAGGTGCCATCCGCGAGTGAGCGGAGCGCGGCGACGATGAGATCGGCGCCGCGTCTCGCCAGCGTGTCGTGAAGCTCGCCCGCCGTCGTGTCGGGGCCGATGGGAACGGTTTTGCTCAGCCCGACGGGCCCGGTGTCGAGACCTTCCTCCATGCGCATGACCATGACGGCGGTCTCCGTGTCGCCGGCCATGATGGCGCGCTGGATCGGCGCGGCGCCGCGCCAGCGGGGGAGCGCCGAGGCATGGACGTTGAAGCAGCCGAGGCGCGGCGCGGCGAGCACGGCCTTGGGCAGGATCAACCCGTAGGCGATGACGACGGCGGCGTCGGCCTTGAGATCGGCGAAGAGCGTCTGCTGCTCGGGCTCCCTGAGGGAGCGCGGCGTGCGCACGGGAATGGCGAGTGCAGCCGCCTTCGCGTGGACGGGTGAGGGGCGCTCGGCGAGACCGCGTCCGGCCGGCCGGGGCGGCTGAGAATAGACCGCCAGCACGTCATGGCCCGCGCCATGGATCGCCTCCAGGGCCGGCACCGAGAAGTCGGGGGTTCCCATGAACACGATGCGAAGCGACATCGGCAGCCTCCGGCATTCCGGTGAGAGGTCCATCAGCTTTTCGGGCAGGCGGCGTCAGGCGGAGGTTTCGCGCGCGGCCTTCTTGAACTTGCGCACGATCCTGTCGCGCTGCAAGCGCGACAGGAAATCGATGATCAGCTTGCCGTTCAGGTGGTCGATCTCGTGCTGGAGCGCGGTCGCGAGGAGACCGTCGGCTGCAAGCTCCTGCGGCTTGCCGGCGCGGTCGATGTAGCCGATGACAAGGCGTGCGGGGCGCTCGATCTCGATCCGGAAGTCCGGGATCGAGAGGCAGCCTTCCTCGTGGATGTGGGTTTCGTCACTGTCGATCTTCAGGATCTCGGGATTGAACAGCGTAAGCGGGTTCGGCGTATCGTCCTCGTCGGCGACGTCGAGCACGATCAGGCGCTTCGGCACGCCGACCTGCACGGCGGCGAGGCCGACCCCGGGGGCGTCGTACATGGTTTCCAGCATGTCGTCGGCAAGCTTCAGAAGCTCCGCGTCGACGCGCTCGACAGGGGCGGATTCCTTGCGCAGCAGGGGTTCGGGCAAGGTGACGATCGGAAGTATGGACATGGCCTTGAAATAGGGAAGTCGGAGGGAGCGGTCAATGCGGTGCGGGACGCCGCCCATGTGCGCCCTCAGCGACCGTCGAGGCTACGTATGATTACCAGGGATCAAGAAACCGTCTGCATTCGTTACCAACTCTATTGTAACATTATGTAATAGTGCGGAGAGTTTTCGCTTGCCGATGCCGGTGCCGATGAAGCACGACCGCCAACCTCTGATCCTCGGCCGGCGCGAATGGGTCGCCTTGCCGGAGCTCGGGCTGTTCGCCATCAAGGCGAAGGTCGACACGGGCGCGCGGACGTCGGCGCTGCATGCCGAGGACATCGAGACGCTCGGTCCGCCCTCCGCGCCGCGTGTGCGGTTTCTCGTTCGCCCTCTGCTGGAAGCGCCTGAGCTCGTCGTCCGGTGCGAAGCCGACCTCCTCGGCGCGCGCGACGTCATGAGCTCGAGCGGGGAGCGGGAGTGCCGCTACATCGTCAGGACGACGCTGCGTGTCGGCGGCCGTGCCTGGCCGATCGAGCTCGGGCTCACGAACCGGCATGGGCTCGCGCATCGCATGCTGCTGGGGCGGCAGGCCATCCAGCCGGGGATGCTGGTCGATCCCGCCCACTCGTTCCTGCTGCCCAAGCTCAGCACCCGGCTGTACAAAGCCCTGGCCTGAGGGTCTCGCGTCGGGGTGAGAGGTCAGGCGACGCCGATGATGCGGGCGAGGGCGGCGTTCACGTCCTTGACGTCGAACCGGCGCTCGGCCTTGAGGCGCGCCGCGCGCGATCCCGTGGCCAGCAGGCCGGGGTTTCGCAGATAGCTCTCCATGGCGACGGCGAGGCTCGCCGCATTGGCGGGCGCGACCATGCAGCCGGAGACCTTCTCGTCCACCGTGTCGGCGCAGCCCGGCGCGTGCGTCGTCACGACGGGCCGGCCCGTGGCGAGCGCTTCCAGCACCGCGCGCGGCATGCCCTCGCCGTGGGACGGATAGACGAAGACGTGGCAGGCGGCGAGCGCCGGGTGAACGTCCTCGAGGTGGCCGAGGTACTCGACGGCGCCACCGTCGGTCAGACTGTCCGGCGCAACGGCGTCGGACGCGTCGCTCGGCTGGCCCGCGAAACGGAAGGTTGCGCCCGGCCACGCAGCCTTCAGTCTTTGGGCGGCGGCCTTGTATTCGAGCACGCCGCGGCGGCGCTCGAGCCGGCTCATCATGAGGAAGGCGAGCCCGCCGTCGAGCGGCGGAAGCGGCACGGCGGGAAAGCGCTTGAGATCGATGCCGCTGCCGGGGACGATCAGCGTCTCAAGATTGCGCGGCAGGAGGCCGAGCCGCGCCAGGGTGCGCGCGTCGTCGCGATTATGGAGCACGACCGCATCGCTGGCACGGATCGCATCGGCAAATCGCCGGCGCCCGACGCTTTCGACGCCGTCGCGCGGCAGGCCGTTGACCATGCTGATGACGCGCCGGACGCCGGCTCGCCGCGCCGCGGCGGCGGCGAGCGTCAGTGTGCGCAGGCCGACGGCGAGCACGATGTCGGGCTGCCAATCCTTGAACTGGGCCATGAGGCCCGCAATCGTCTGCCAGTCGGCCAGGATACGCAGCGCCGGCTGCGGCGGCTCGACGGCGCGGTGCTGGGCGCCGATGCCGCGCAGGATGCGGAGGTAGCGTCCGGGGCCGGGCGGGGTCATGCAGAGAACGCGGTGGCCCTTCCTGGTCAACCATTCGATGAGGTCGTGGCGCAGGATGGCGGCGGCCTCCAACGAGGGCGCGACGAGGGCTATTCGCTCCGATACGGGCTTGGTCACTCGCGAGGCCGATCCTGCCGATTCTGATGTCGCGAATCCTATCGTAGCCGTGCGGGGCGCAACAAGAACGGCGGGCGGGGCCGGCGCCCGCATGCACAGGTTCGGCGCGCGGGAGGCTAGCCGGCCGGATGGGCGCCGCCGAGCAGCCGGTCGAAGAGCCTGAGACAGAGCCAAACGGCGAGGCAGCCAAAGAGGATGCCGCCGGCCATGTGGGCCGTGAGAACCCCTTCGGCGCCCGCGAGCCAACTGCCGAGGTGCACGAGCGGGATGGTGCCCAAGGTCGCGCGACCCCAGTTCAGAAGCGTCGCATAGTGCGGGAAGTCGAGCGTGTTGAACACGGCGTTGACGACGAACAGAGCCCCCATGAACGCGAACAGCGGCGCGAGCCAGACGTTGAACAGGGTGATCAGGTCGGCCGCGGCGCCGGTGACGCCGAAGAGGCTGACGAGGCTCGGCGAGAGCAGGGCGAGCACGATCCAGGCGGCGGCGGTGAAGCCGACATTGACGGCGAGGGCGAGCTTGAACGCGTCCCGCACGCGGGCGCTTTCCTCGGCGCCGTAGTTCTGGCCGATGATGGGGCCGATGGAGGACGACAGCGCGTAGATGGCGCCGAAGGCGACGGGCAGAATGCGTCCGATGATCGCCCAGCCCGCGACGGCATCGTCGCCATGGGTGGCGATGGCGGCCGTGACGTAGGCGTTCGAGACCGGAGAGGCGATGTTGGTCAGGATCGCCGGCACCGCGATCGTGGTGAAGGTCGGGACGTCGGCCGCGAACGCGGGCAAGCGCGGCCGGGCGGTCAGTCCGTGCACGCGGACCACGCCGTGGAGGCCCACGGCCATGAATGCCAGGCGGGCGCCGACCGTCGCCCATGCCGCCCCGTCGATTCCGAGGCCGAAGCCGAAAATGAGAATGGGGTCGAGGATGGTGTTCACCACCGCGCCATAGAGTGTGACGTTCATGGCGCGGCGCGCGTCGCCCGCCGCGCGCAGGACGGATGCGGACGTCATGGCGAGCGCGAGCGCCGGCAGGCCGACGGTCACGATCATGAGATAGCGCGTGGCGAGCTCGTGCGTGCGACCGTCGGCGCCGAGGGCGGTGAGAAGCCAGGGGATGGTCAGGAACATGAGGGCCGCGGCGATCACGCCCGCGACGAGGCTCGCGATATGCGCGTTGACGGAATAACGGGCTGCGCGGAGCCGGCGCCTCTGGCCCAGCGTCCGCGAGACCATGGTGGTGGCGGCGATGCCGATGCCGATGCCGATCGCAATCGTGAAATAGAGGATCGAGCTCGCGTAGCCCACCGCGGAGAGAACGGCCCGATCGTTCAGCCAGGACAGGAAAACGATGTTGGCGAGATCGCTGAGGAAGATCGCGCCGAGGCCAACGCCGCCCGCGCCGCTCATGACGAGGATGTGCCGTAGCAGGGATCCGACGACGAATTTCGGTGGCGCGTGGGAGAGCGCGCCCGAATTCGGGCGGGTGTCCATCGTGATCCTTTCGGGAAACGGCCGTCGGGAGCGTGCCGTCGTCAGAGCCTCTTGCGCGCCTTGATGGCGGCCGCCAGCGTGCCTTCGTCCAGATAGTCGAGCTCGCCGCCGATGGGGACGCCTTGCGCGAGGCGGGAAACGACGACACCCGTCGGACTCAATTGCTCCGTCAGATAATGAGCGGTCGACTGGCCTTCAACCGTGGCGTTGAGGGCCAGGATGATCTCTTTCACCTCTCCCGCCGCCGCACGCTCGAGGAGACGCGGAATGTTGAGGCGGTCCGGCCCGATGCCGTCGAGCGGTGACAGATGACCGCCCAGCACATGGTAGGGCGCGTTGATCACCGCGGCGCGCTCGAGCGCCCAGAGATCGCCGATCTCCTCAACGACCACGATCGTGCTGCGGTCGCGCCGGCCGTCGCTGCAGATCGTGCAGGGCGACACCGTATCGAGGTTGCCGCAGGTGGGGCACTCGACAATGGCGCGGACGGCGACGCCCAAGGCGTCCGCCAGGGGGACGAGCAGCTCCTCGCGCCGCTTGAGTAGCGCGAGCGCGGCTTTGCGTGCGGAGCGGGGGCCGAGGCCGGGGAGACGCGCCAGGAGCTGAACAACCCGCTCGATCTCGGGGCCGGCTATTTTCTTCGACATTTGTGCTTCTTGCTGGGTGTGCGGATGGCGCGGAGCCAGGCGCAGCCTAAGCACGTCGGGCGTGCGTTGTCACACGGCGGAGGTCTGCGGGCCGCTCGAGGCCGTTTTCCGCGGTAAAGGCAGCGTTGGTCGGACGCGCGGCCGCAGGGCTCGCGGCATCGCCGGCCGCTGTCCTGGAGGCGATTAGCGCGGCCCGGCGCCTGTAGTCCGTCGGTGTTACCCCGAACCGCGCCTTGAAGCGGCGGCCGAAATGCGAAAGATCGGAGAAGCCCCAACTGAAGGCGATCTCACCGATATTGCGATGACATTGGGTGGCATCCTCGAGCGCGGCCCGGCTGCGCTCGAGCCGCCGTTCGGCGATGTAGCGCTCGATGGAGGTGTGCTCCTCACCGAGCAGCGCGTTGGCGTAGCGCACGGAGATGCCGGCTTCCGCCGCCACGCGCTCGGGCTTCAGATCCGGCTCGACCAGTCGCCGCTCGACGATCGCCTTGAGCCGCAAGAGGGCGGTGGCGCGCGCCGAGGAGAGGCTCGGAGCGCTACCGGCTCCGGTTGTGAATGCAAGCGCCACCAGGTCGAGCAACTGCTCCGCAGCCTTGAGGTTCGCAAGCTCGTCCAGGGAGTCGATCTTTTCGGACACGAGCTTCAGGTAGCCCATGGCGAGGGCCTCGATCCCGGTCGTCTCCGTGATCGCATGAGCCATCCGGCCGGCGAGGGTGCCGAGGCGGGCTTCGATCAGCGGGCGCGGGATGCGAAGGGCGATGTTGTTGCAGGTCGTGTGCAGCTTGATCTCGAACGGGCGCAGGGAATCGACCAGGAACATGCCGCAGCCGTCGATCGTCGATTCGACGCCGTCCTGGGCCACGCTCACGCCGCCCGCGTAGGTCATTCCGAGAAGGATATCGTCCGTGCTCGAGCGCGACGCATAGCGCTCCGACCGGTGAACGCGCCCGCCGCCGGCCCGGAACCTCGCCATCCCGATGGTGCCGCCGAGCACGCCGATCTCGACCGATCCATTGAAGGTGCCGGCGTCCTCGGGGTGGAAATCGTGCGCCACATAACCGCGTGTCGCGACTTCGACCCAGTAGGCCAATCTTTCCCGTGGGTGAACATCGTTGGTCGAAAAGATCATGCTTTCCTACCTCGAATCTCCCCTTGGTCGACACCTAGCGCCGTGTGGTGCGAGCAAGATCTTATCATTGCATTTAATAGAGTTTCTCGACTGAGGAGTCGACTGACGATTGCACGTCGGGCAGCGCCGGGCGGGTAAAGCGTCGTTTCCTGAGCTGAAAGTCCAACCGGTGCGTGCAACCGTACGGCGAGAACATCCATGACGCGAAATTCTGCAGATTCCGGTTTCGGGCAGTCGCCTCTGCATCTCTTTCATCGGGCGGTGCAGGTGGTCACGGAAATCTATCAGGCCGAAATGGCGGACCACGATCTCACGGCGCGGCAGTATGCGGTGCTCTTCGCGCTTGCCCACGCGGACGGGCTCAGCCAGAGCAAGCTTGTGGATGCGACCGGCATCGATCGTTCGACGATGGCCGATATCGTGCGGCGCATGCTGAAGAAGGGCATCATCCAGCGCAAGCGGGACAAGGACGACGCGCGCGCCTACGAGGTCAAGATCACCGACGAGGGTACGCGCCTGTTCAAGGCGGTCGCGCCGATCGTGCAGCGTATCGAGGAGAAGCTGCTCTCGGCGCTCAACGGCAAGCGCGTGGACGATTTTCTCGATAGCCTTGCGCTGATCGTGAGCGTCAGCCCGCCGCCGGCTGCCGCGACCGGCAACGGCCAGCTTCCGGCCGCGCTCGAGGCCCGCAAGTAGCCCTTGCGGGCAGGCAGGCCGGACAACAGGGCTCCGGCCGCCCCGCGCGTGCCCGTGTGGTCCTCAAGTTAAGGCTCCCGTTACCTCTCGTCCCTAAAATCACGGTTAAAATCCGTTCGCGCACGGCTCTGCGGTGCCGGCCGGTGTGAGCTTGCGGCCGATGGCCGGTCTGCCGGCAGGCTCACATAAGCTCCTCGCGGTAGCATGGAAGGCGTTGCCGGCGTCGGGTCGCGGCTCTCCGCGTCGCGGCGGCGCTGGCGGGTTTCGGGCGGGTTTCGAGCGGAGAGCCGGCGATGATTTCCACCTTCCTCTCTTACCGGATGTACACGGCCGACTACGGCAAAGCGGTGCAGCGGACGCTCGCCAATGCGCAGGTCGCGCGCGAGCAGGCGTATTACCGGGAGAACATCGGCAAGGTCACGTC
>JRYH01002249.1_pt1 | contig 28377 bp, 27 predicted proteins | sample 235351 | NCBI WGS metagenome assembly JRYH01 (sample SAMN03074221, study PRJNA261480) | activated sludge metagenome | biome: Wastewater Treatment Plant; feature: Wastewater; material: Activated sludge; isolation source: activated biomass of a wastewater treatment plant treating wastewater... ...
TGCCAGGCGTCATAGAGCAGAATGGCGGCGGCCAGCGCCAGGCCGGCCACGGCGCTGGCAAGGCCGAATATCGCGAGAAGCGCGACACCCAGGCCAAGCAGAGCAAAGCCGAGCGTCCAGGCTGCGGCAGGCGAAAAATCGCCTGAGGGCAGCGGGCGCTCCGGCCGCTCGGCCGCATCGGCATCGCGGTCGAAAGCATCGTTGAGCATCATGCCGCCGGTGTAGAACGCCGACATGGCGACGATGACGGTGGCGAGGTCCCAAGCGCCCAGGCCGCCGGCGATGACCGATGCACCGAGCACGTTGCTCCAGACCGTCGGCAGGTTGGAGACGCGGGCGAGTCGCAGCAGGGCGATGGCGGTTTTCACGCGGCAAGCTCCGAGCGGATCCAGCGAAGCTCGCGCACGATATCGTCCGAAAGGTCGCTGTTGCGGGCACCGGCCGGGAGCACGTTCCAGGTATAGGTTTCGACCTCGAGATGGGGCGAGACGGCGCGCCGCCGGCAGAGGGCGAGAACCTCGCGGAGGTTCGCTTGCGTCGAGCCGAGGCCTTCGAACCCATCGAGGAACACAGGGACATGGCAGTGGATGCGCCACTCGCCGCCCAGGGCACCGTGCCGGGCGGCAGTCAGCGCCTCCGGCAGATCCGTGTAGCGGGTGAGCGCGCCGTCCCGGCGCTCGACCACCTGATGGAGATAGACGCCGTCATCGAACCGTTCGAGCAGATGCTCGAGATCGGGCGTATCCGCATCGGCGGCGAGGGCGGCGCTCAGCTGCAGCTTCGCCACGGAAATGCCCGCGGCGTAGACGCGATCAAGCGCCGCCACGGGATCCTCGAACTCGACAGCGGAATGACAGACGTCGAAGCAAAGGCCGATGTGGCGGCGCAATGCCTCCTCCGCCCGCGAGGGTGCCACGCCGCTCAGGCTTGCAAACAGTTCCGCGCCCGCCCCCGCGAAGACGTGATCCTCGAGAAACTGGATCGCCTCGTCGGTCGTCTCGAGGAAGCACGCCGGCTCGGGCTCGATGGCGAGCACGATGGTTTTGCCGGTCGTCTCGAAAAGCCGGTCGAGATGCGCGGCCGCGCGACCAAGCCCCTCTGCGATGGTTCTGACATCCTCCGGCGTCGTCACGCGCGCACGGAAACCGCCGGGAACGGTGCTGATACTGCCGGCATCCCCCTCGGGAAGAAGCTTCGCCAGCACGCCGGCCGCGTCCGCCGTGAAGCGGAGCCGCTCGAGCGTCCGCCAGTCAGGCTCGTAGACACGCTCCTTCACGCGCTCGCCGTGAAAGTTCCCATAGGGAAACGCATTGAGCGTGAAAACGTAGAAGCCGCCTGTTTCGAGGAACTGGGAGAAGGACGCGCATGCGGAGGGCTCCGCGAGTTCGCGTGCGGCGAGAGCCGAGAGCCTGAGCCCCACGCCCATGCGCGCGTGGGGAGAGATTTGCTGCTTGATGGCTGGCAAATGCCGTTGAAGCGCTGCGTCGATCTCGCTCCACGTCTCTCCGTGATGGATATTCGTGCAGTAGGTGAGATGCGGCTGCCCCGGAAGCGCAAGTTGCATCAGGCGTTCGATCCCGCGCGCAGCCAAGCGAGCGCCTCGCCGATCAGCCGATCATCCATGACATGAACCTCGACACCGACCCCAAGCTCGCGAAGGAGCGTGATTGTCAGGTCGCCACCAAGGTGCTCGCGGAACTCTTCGAGGCCTTTGAGGAGAAGCAACTGGCCGCTCTCGTCGCGAAGATCCAAGTCGTCGTGCCACAGCGAGAAGCCGAGGCGTTGCAGCAGACGGATCACGCGCAGGTCCTCGCCCTCGGGCAGCAATCCCGCGAGCACGGAATAGCGCGTGTCGAGCGCGATGCCGATGGCCACCGCTTCGCCATGGCGCAGCTCGTAGTCGGAAAGGACCTCAAGCTTGTGAGCGGCCCAATGCCCAAAATCCAATGGGCGCACGCTGCCCCGCTCGAACGGATCACCCCCATGAGCGATCTGGCGCATGTGGAGCAGTGCGCAATGGCGGATAAGCTTGTCGAGCGGCTCAGAGGCGAAGATCGCCAGCGCTTCGGCCTGCTCCTCGAGCCACTCGAAGAACGCCCGGTCGCGAATGAGTGCCACCTTGACGGCTTCCGCCATGCCCGCGCGCTTGTCTCGCCCGGGTAGAATGTCGATGAAGGCGGAATCGTTGATAACCGCGAACGGCGGCACGAACGTGCCGAGCATGTTCTTCATGCCAAAGGCGTTGATGCCGTTCTTGACCCCGACGCCGGAGTCGTTCTGCGCGAGAACTGTGGTCGGAACGCGAATGTGTCGGATGCCGCGATGCGTCGTAGCGGCTGCATAGCCCACGAGGTCGAGCACGGCACCGCCCCCGACACCAATGACGTAGGAATGGCGATCGAGGCCGTGCTCGACGAACGATCGCTGCAGCTCGCCGAGGAGCGTTGGATCGTTCTTGGCGGCTTCGCCTCCGACGACCGTCATCAGGCCCGCAAGCGTCATCCCGGGTTCGGCGGCGACGTAGGCCGTGATGCGCCGCTTGAGATCCGGCATTTCGCGCAGCACCGCCTCATCGATGACGAAGCTGACCAGGTTGGGCCCCGACGTTGCGCCTGCCGCAATGAGATCGGCGAGCGTCCGGTTCTCGAGCGAGAAAATATCCCGTGTGAACGCGACGGAAAACGCGTGCTCGACGGAAAATCGCTGCACGAACAGCCTGTCGTCTCCTGCAGAATCCAACGGAGACAGCGAAAAGGCAATTCCTTGCGACACGATGTTTTCCCAGCGAGTTTTAAGTCATTTGGCAGGCGGCGACAGACACCCAAACGAGCCGGCAGCCAGGAATTATTCCTGTTTCATAGAACGCGTCCTGGTTGGCTTTTCTAGCCCGCAGAGTTGTTGTCCTCCAATTACGACTTTCTGGCAACCGGCCGCGGGATCGTCGCGGACGTCCATGCGCTTATCGTTATCGCGAGGGCAGATTGGTGAAGCGGAAGCCGGTATGTCAGGCAAAAGTCCCGAGTAATTCAGGGAACCATCCCGGGTCTCCCAAGGCTAAATGGTCCGTTTCCTTCGTTTTTCGCGATGTTCAACTTTTGTTGATTGACCCAGCGGCTGAACTCGTTGCTCTATTGGGAACGGTCGGTAATCTGAAAAGAGAGACAAGTGAGGTATTTTCGCTGCGTCACTTGTACTTTTGCGCGATGCAATTGTCCGCCGTCACGCACGACAATCTGTGTAGACACGAAAGTAAACGGGAGAACGTCCAAATGCGAATGCGGTTCATAACGTCCGCGTCGGTTTTGGCGGCCGGCCTCCTTGTGGCAACCGGATGGGAATCCGTTGCGCAAGAGGTTCCCACGGCAGCCGATCAGGTGGCACGGCCCGGCGGGAAGCTGCCCGGCGATCCGAAGATTGCCCTCGTCAAAGTTGCTGACGGCTTCCTCGATCCTGTCGGGGTGGCGTCGGCCCACGATGGCACGGGGCGTATCTTCGTCGTTGAGCGCCAGGGCAAGATCCGGGTCGTAACCAAAGACGGCAAGGTGAACGAGAAGCCGTTCTTGGACCTCACTAAGAACAGCCCGCTAGGAAGTGAAGTACAGACGGGTTTCGTTGAGCAGGGCCTGTGGGCCGTGGCGTTCCATCCGAAGTTCAAGGAGAACGGCCACTTCTTCGTGAGCTACGCTTCGCTGCCGTTCAACGGCGCTCACGTCATCGCTCGCTACACCGTGGACCCGGCAAGCCCTGACGTCGTCTCGGTCGAGCATGCGAACAAGACCGTCAAAGTCATCATGAACATCCCGCAGCCCTACTACAATCATTACGGCGGCGGCATCCAGTTCGGTCCGGATGGCTATCTCTACATCGGCAAGGGCGACGCAGGCTGGGAAGGCGATCCGCTCGACGCCGGCCAGCGCAAGGATGTCCTGTGGGGCAAGATGCTGCGCATCGACATCGATACGCCCGATGACGTGGCGTACACGATCCCGAAGGACAACCCCTGGGCCAACGCCTATCAGGCTCGCATGATGACGCTCTTCGGCATTACCGAGGAGGGCTTCTCGAAGATCCACATGGGCGCCCGCGGTGAGATCTGGGCCTACGGTCTGCGCAACCCGTACTCCTTCCACTTTAACAAGAAGTCGGGTGATCTCTTCATCGCCGACGTCGGCCAGAACCATCTCGAGGAGATCGACTGGCAGCCGGCCTCCAGCAAGGGCGGCGAGAACTACGGCTGGAAGTTCAACATGGGTACGAACTGCCACCCGATGACCGGGCCTGACGACAAGTGCCCGCAGGTCGGCGTGCTACCGGTATCCGAATATCCGCACCAGGAGCCCTATCCGGGCGCGGAGAAGCTGAAGGACGGCTGGGGTTGCTCGGTGCAGGGTCTCGGCGTTGCCAACTACGCCGGCATGGACGGCGTCTATCTCACGGGCGACTGGTGCTCGGGACGCGTCTTCGGAACCGGCTGGGACGGCAGCAAGTGGCAGCTCCAGGAGCTCGCGCAGACGGCGCTGCAATTCACGGCCGGAAATAACGACGAGGACGGCAGCGTTCTCGCCGTGAACTGCAACTGCTTCTATCTCGAGGACAAGGGCGCGGGCGCCAACCCGCCCGGCGCTCTCTGGAGGATCGTTGCCGCCGATCAGGTTCCGGAAGGAGCCGAGGTCGCGAAGACCAGAAAGTAACGATCGCGTCGCGACGCTGATCGGTAACGTGAAGAGAGGAAGGCTCTTGCGCCCTTGGGCGGGAGAGCCTTCTTTATGTTGTGTGCCGAAACCATAACCAGTCGAGGAAATCGATGTCGCCGAAACTGCAGTCTTTTTCCGCTGGAGCGGCCGTGTTGGCTGCCTCCCTGTTTGCCGCGGCAGCCCTGGCGCCGGCGCTGGCGGATGTGGAATTCCGCCATGCTCTCGATGACTCGCCGCTCGATCTCGCGCCCATCTCGGGCGAGACCATCACGGATGCTGTGACATCCTTTCGGAAGGACGGGAAGAACCCCTACAATGGCAACGCCGACGCCATCGCTGCAGGGAAGGAGCTTTTCGATAACGACTGCCAGAGCTGCCATGCCAGCGACGGTACGGGCGGCATGGGTCCGAGCCTCGTCGACGACGTCTATGTGAATGAGCGCGCAAACACCGATGTCGGCATGTTCGAGATCATCCATTCTGGCGCGTCCGGCGCCATGCGCTCTTTCGCGGACCGGGGCGTCACGCAGGATCAGATACTCAAGATCATCGCCTACATTCACACGCTGAAAAAGTAGCTGGTTCCTGCGTACGCGCGTGGGAGGCTTAGGTCCGCTAGGTTCAAGCGGGTATCGCGGAACGGCTTGGCTTATTTGATCGTGCTTCTCCCGGTCGCTAACCCTTGCAGGAGGGTGCGGCCATGACCGGCTCCCGCTTTTCCGGAAGCACTCAAGGGCGATCCATGCATCCAACTGTCGTCATCAATGTCGTGGGGCTCGCCCCGGCGCTGATCGGGCGCCACACCCCACATCTGTCGCGGCTTGCCGCAGACGGATGCCTGCGCCCGCTCGCCACCGTCACGCCGGCCGTCACCTGCTCCGTGCAGGCGACGTTCATCACCGGGCTCACCCCGCGTGAGCATGGCATCGTCGGCAACGGCTGGCTGTTCCGCGATCTGATGGAGGTCTGGCTCTGGCGCCAGTCGAACCGGCTGGTGCACGGCGAGCGCGTCTGGGACGCGGCCAAGGCGCGGGATTCACGCTTCACCTCGGCCAATCTCTTCTGGTGGTACGCCATGGCGGCCTCGACCGACGTTTCGGTCACGCCCCGGCCCATCTACAAGGCAGACGGACGCAAGCTGCCGGACTGCTATTCCGATCCGCCGGACTTGCGCGGCGAGCTGACGCAAAAGCTCGGCACATTTCCCCTGTTCCGTTTCTGGGGGCCGGCTACCTCGATCGAGTCGAGCCGCTGGATTGCGGACGCGGCGAAGCACGTGCTTACGACCCGCGATCCGACACTCGCGCTCGTCTATCTGCCGCATCTGGACTATGGCCTGCAGCGGCTCGGGCCGGATCATCCCGGCGTCGCGAAAGATCTGGCCGAGATCGATGCCGTAGCCGGCGATCTCATCGACCATGCGCGTGCGCTCGGCCGGCGCGTCATCGTACTGTCCGAATACGGCATTGTTCCCGTGCGCCGCCCCGTTCACATCAATCGCGCTTTGCGTGAAGCGGGGCTCCTCGCTGTGCGGGAAGAGGACGGCGGAGAGATCCTCGACGTCCCCCGCTCTCGCGCCTTTGCGCTGGCCGATCACCAATGCGCCCACGTCTATGTCAAAGATGACGCTGATCTTGCCGCCGCCCGCGCGGCCATCGAGCGCCTTGCCGGTGTCGCCCATGTGCTGGACCGCGCGGCGCAGGCAGACTGGAATATCGATCACGATCGCTCGGGCGAGCTTGTCGTCATTTCCGAGCCTGACGCCTGGTTCACGTATTACTATTGGCTCGACGACGATCGGGCTCCCGATTTCGCGCGCACCGTCGATATTCACAAGAAGCCCGGTTACGATCCGGCGGAGCTGTTCATCGATCCGGCGATCCGCGCACCGAAGCTGGCCATCGGCTGGCGGCTCCTGAAGAAAGCGCTCGGCCAGCGCACGCTCATGGATGTCATCCCGCTCGATGCGTCCCTCGTTCGTGGCTCGCACGGCCGGGCGGATACGCCGGAGGCGCATGGCCCGGTCTTCATATCGTCGGAGCCGCATCTCGTTCCGGATGGTCCGGTCCGCGCGGAGGATGTGAAGGCCGCGATCCTGTCCCACCTTTTCGAGACTTGAGGAGGCGAGAGTGGAAACGAATTCCGAGCCCCTCATCCTCGTCGACGACGCTGACCGGGATATTGGCACCGGCGAAAAGCTCGACGTCCATCGGCGCGGTCTGCTGCATCGCGCATTTTCCGTGATCGTCTGGGATCGGCACGGCCGCCTGCTGCTGCAGAAGCGGGCGCAGGCTAAATATCATTCCGCGGGCTTGTGGACCAATGCGTGCTGCGGCCATCCCCGCCCGGGCGAGACGGCCGAAGCTGCCGCCGCACGCAGGATCGACGAGGAGATGGGCTTTACCTGCCCTCTCGAATGGCTGGGGGTCGTCCGCTACCGGGCCGCATTCGACAATGGCCTCACCGAGCATGAGATCGTGCACGTCTTCCGCGGCCGCTATGACGGGCCGATCGAGCCCGATGCATCCGAGGTGGAAGCCTACGAGTGGCGCCACCCTGAAGCCATCCGCGACGACATCGTTGCCGGGCCGGAGAGGTTCAGCGTCTGGTTTCGTCGCTATGTGGCCGAGGGTTGGCCGATACGGCCGGCGCCTTCGGAGGCAGAATGTTAACGTTGTTAAAAATTTATCCGGCAAATTTGATCTAAGTTAAACCGCGTCGGAGGGAGGCCGGTAAGGCAATGCCAGTCCATCGTTTGGATTGGTGCGAATGTCTGTAAACGGTTCCCACTGCCGTGTGGCGTCGATCGCGGACGCAAGGCCAGCTTTCGACAGCGAGCGCCAGCTCGCGCTCTATCGCAAGATGGTGCTCATCCGGAAGGTTGAGGAAATGCTCGGGAACGCCTCGCGTGCCGCCGAGCTGCCGGGGCCGGTACACCTGTACGTTGGACAGGAAGCGATCGCGGTGGGCGTCTGCGATCACCTCAGGGTTGACGATTGGATCGCCAGCACCCATCGCGGCCACGGACATTTTCTTGCAAAGGGCGGAGACATCACCGCCATGGTGGCCGAGGTCTTCGGGCGTGCCAGCGGTATTTGCGGCGGCCGCGGAGGCTCCATGCATGTGGCGGACTTCTCCCGCGGGATCATCGGGGCCAACGGCATCGTGGCGGGCGGCCTCGCTCTTGCGGCCGGCGCTGCGTGGGCCGCTCAGCTCGAGGGCAAAGGTCGCATCGCCGTGGCCTTCTTCGGAGACGGCGCATCCAATCAGGGCGTGCTGATGGAAACGCTGAACCTGGGCGCGCTTTGGAAGCTGCCGCTGGTTCTTGTCTGCGAGAACAACGGGTTCTCCGAATTCTCGCCGACCGGCACCGTCACTTCCGGCCGCATCGCCGAGCGTGCTGCCCCGTTCGGCATTCCCTACCGGACCGTGGACGGTAACGATCTCGAGACGGTGTGGCAAGCCTCGGCCGAAGCCGTCGCCCATGCCCGTTCGGGGGCGGGCCCGATCCTCATCGAGTTCGAGACCTACCGCCTGCGCGGGCACATGGAACAGGAGATGGCCTTCCTCAGAGAGGCCTATCGCTCGCAGGAAGAGGTCGAGGCCAGGGAGGCGCTCGATCCCATCCAGCAGCTTCGCGCCAGAATGCTCGCCCGTGGGCAGGTGTCGGCGGAGGATCTCGCGCACCTCGAATCCGAGGTGGAGCAAGAGGTCGCTCGCGCCAAGCAAGGCGCCAAGGCAGCGGCCTGGCCGGATGCGCGAGGCGCCGCCGATTTCATGTTTGCCTGAGAGGATTCGCCGGTGGCTAGAAAACGCATGGTGCAGGCCATCCAGGACGCGCTGGCCGAAGAGATGGAGCGCGATCCGCGCGTCGTCGTGTTCGGCGAGGATGTCGAAGCGAGCATGTTCGGCGAGACGGCAGGCTTGCGCGATCGGTTCGGAATGGAGCGGGTGCGCAACACGCCGATCTCGGAAGCCCTGATCAGCGGCATGGCGGTCGGAGCCGCTGCCGCTGGCTACCGGCCCGTATGTCACCTGATGTACGGCAACTTCATCTACACGGGCTTCGACGCGATCGCGAACCAGGCTGCCAAGCTCCGCTATATGACCGGCGGGCAGGTGAAGCTGCCGCTCGTCTACATGGGCGTGATCGGCGGCGGCAAGTCTACGGCCGCCCAGCATTCCGATTGCATCTATCCGGCGCTCATGAATCTCGGTGGCGTGAAGGTGGTGGTGGCCTCAGAGCCGGCAGACGCCAAGGGCCTGCTCAAGGCGGCGATCCGCGACGACAACCCGGTGGTGTTTCTTCAGGCTGCCGGACGCAGCCGGGAGCAATATCTGGTTCCGGATGAAGACTACGTCGTGCCGCTTGGCCGGGCAGCCATCAAGCGCCAAGGGCGGGACATCACCATCATTGCCATCGGCGCCATGGTAAAGCAGGCGCTGATTGCCGCCAACGAGCTCGCAAGCCTCGGCATCGAGGCCGAGGTTCTCGATCCGCGCACGTTGTTTCCGCTCGATGAGGAAGCGATCCTGGTGTCCGTGTGGAAGACGGGCCGCCTCATCGTGGTGGACGAAGCCCACAACACCTGCGGCGCGGCGAGCCATATCTCGGCGATCGCGGCCGAACGAGCGTTCTCGGCCCTCAAGGGGCCAGTGCGCCGGCTCACGGTCGAAGACGTTGCAATGCCGTTTTCGCCGCCACTCGAAGAGGCGCTTCGTCCCGGAAAGAGAGACATCGTGCAGGCCGCGCTGGCCATGGTGCACGCGGGAGGGGGCCAGGTTCGCACCCCTCATCAAAGGCGCGATGAGAGCCACGCGCCGTCCTGATTGCGGTGCGTTCGTTAAGCCGGTGCCCTGCTGGATGCGGCGGTTTCGCACCAGCGCAGGACCTCGTCGCGGCGATGAGGCAGGAACAGAGGCTCCTCGCCGATGAAGCTCGCCCAGGAGTCGAGATGGATGCGCTTCAACCCGACCAGAACGGGAACTCCGAGCACGGCCGCGTTCTCGATCATCGACCGGAAGCCACGGCCGTCGCTCTCCTGCTTGGCGAAGCGGTTGAGAATGACGAGACGCGTATCGGGATCGAGCGATGCCCCTGCAAGGCCGGCGGAATCCTCGAGTGCTTCGGTATCGAGGCGGCATCCCGGCACGGTCGGGCCAAGGCCATCCGCCGTCTCGATACATTTCCCTGTGGCGAGATCCTCGAGGGTCATCTCGCACCGGCTGTTGCGTGGAGCGCTCGGCGATTGAACGACGCCCGCAAGCTTCCATCCATCGGCCCGCAGGTGATAGGCCACCTCCGCGAGGAGCGCGTCCACCGTCGGGCCCTGATCGCCCTCATACAAAATTGCCGCGATGTTCATTCGTCCGCCTCCAGGCTCTCACCGTGCGATCTGGGATGGAGCCAGACGCCCGGACAGCCCACGTTGACCTCTATCAAGCAGGATGCGCAATCCTAGAGCCTGATCGGTGGACGCAGCATGCGACCACCGAGAACGTGAATCAGTCTCTCAAACAAATATTTAGAGTGCTTCCGGAAAAGTGGAAACCGGTTATGGCGAAGCCATGCAAGCGAAGTGTCCGGCATTAGAAGTTGATCAGGCCGCCGAAGCTTATGAAGTCGGCATCCTCGAGATCGGCGACTGTGGGGGAAAGCGCCGGCCCGCTGATCTCGGCTTCGTAGTGCTGCACCTTGAGATAAAGCGTCATGGCCGCCGCGTCGATCTCCTGGGCGATGCCGCCGCCGAACCGGTCGAACGTGCTCGACGTAGCGCCGAGCGCTAGGGCCGCCGGGCCGAGTTGATCGCTGTAGCGGGCGAAATCGCCATAGACGATGGTGGCGCCGAGAGACGTCCACGCCTTGCGGATGCCGGTCTTCACGTACCAGTGCTCGCCGTTCTCGGCGCGGCGGCCATTCAGAAGCAGCGTATTGTTATTGTTCTCATGCCCATAGGCGGCGTGCACGAAAAGCCCGCTCTCGAGATGCTGCACATAGCCGCCAATCTGGAAGAATTGCGTATCCTTGCGGTCTGATACGGCCCCGCCCGTAATGACTTCGTCGCGCATCTCGGTATAGCCGGCGCCGAGGGCGAGCTTGAAGCCGGAGACCTCCCCGGCGTAGCGGGCTGCAACCTCCCAGAAGTCGTCCTCGCCCCAGGAGGCCGAAACGGAAAAGCCTCCGAACGCCGGACTGTCGTAGCGGATGCCGTTCATCACGATGCCGCTGCAGTCGCCCCCGAGCGGAAGGGACTGAGCATAGCAGAAGGCGAGTTGGCCCCATGTAAGCGCGGCTGGGCTGAGGTCGCCCCCGGTCCGGATCGTGAACTGAGGGAAGCCAGCGAGAAACGTGTAGTTGTCGATGATCTGCGTGCCGGAGAGATCAGTGAACATGGCCGCGCTCTTGGCGGCGTGCGCAAGCCGTCCGACGGAGACCTTGCCGAGATCTTCGTTTTGCAAATACCAGAACGCCATCTGGGTATTGAGCCCGGCGTTGTTAAAGGGATTGTTCTGGTTCATGGCGCTAGGGCCGCCGGAGAAGGCGTTTCCGGTGAGATCCTGGAGGCGCAGCATGTAGCCGGCGGTCCACCCCGGCATGATGACGGCCTGGCCGTTGAACTTGACGTGCGAGGTCTGGGTTGGTCCGAGGCCGTGCAGATAGGCGTTGGTCTCGCGTCCATCGTCCCACACGGTGATCTCATGGGCGATGTAGCCTGAGATGGTGAGCGAGACTTTGCGGTTCCCTTTGCGCGCGGCCGTGGACTCGAGCTCCGCAATCCGCTCCTCGAGATCGGCGCAACAGGCGGCACCGAGATCGGCCCCGGTCGCCGGGGACGATCCTACGGCTGCGAGCCCAAGTAGCGCCGCCAGGCTAAGCGCAACCGGGCGATAGCCCGCCGATGTAGAAACTCGCATGCAGTGGTTATCCCCGTCGGATCTATCCCAGCCGTCGCTTGAACCGGTCGCGACTCAGCGCCGTCATTCTGCACCAGCATGCCATAGCTCACCTGATGCGGATCAAACGTTTCACAGGGCTCCGAGCACGAGCGAGACGTTCTGCCCCCCGAACCCGAACGAGTTTGAAAGCACGGTGCGCACGGTCGCTGGGCGTGCTGCGTTGGGCACGGCGTCGACTGGGATTTCGGGGTCCGGCGTCTCATAGTTGATGGTGGGGGGGAGCACCCCGTTGGCGATGGTGAGCAGAGAGATCACGGCTTCGATCACGCCGGCCGCCGAAAGCGTATGCCCGATCATGGATTTGCTCGAGCTCACCGGCGTCGCGTCGAGGTGCTCGCCGAGCACGGCCCGGAGCGACAGGTGCTCCATCTTGTCGTTCTCGGGCGTGCTCGTCCCGTGCGCGTTGACATAGTCGATCGCGTCCGGGGCGACACCGGCATCGGCAATCGCGTTGCGGATAGCGCCGATGATCGCCGTCCCGTCTGGCTTCGAGCGGGTGCGGTGATAATCGTCGGCTTTTTCCCCGCAGCCGAGGACAACGCCAAGGATCCTCGCGCCCCGTGCGACGGCCGCTGCGTGGGATTCGAGCACGACGGCCCCGGCCCCCTCCGCCATAACGAAGCCATCGCGATCCTTTGAGAATGGGCGCGAGGCCGCGGCCGCGGGATCGTTCCGGGTCGAAAGCGCGGAGAGCAGCGAGAAGCGGATCAGGGCCTCGATCTGCACCGAGCTGTCCGTGCCGATACAAAGCGCGGCATCCGTGTCGCCACGCCGGATGGCTTCGACACCGAGCTGGATCGCCGTCGCCCCAGAAGCACAGGCCGTCGAGACCGAGATCGGAAGTCCCCGTGTGCCAAGCTCGCCCGCCACCTGCTCGGCGACGCTCGCAAACTGGGAGATGGCATGAAGGTCGGGCCACGTGCCGTCGCGGGCAGCGGCGAGAAGGCGTTTGTAACCGGTCTCGTTGGAGCCAGCGGACGCATCGTAAAGCGCACGGCGCTGTGGCCATTCGATCTCGGCCGGTGGTGTCGCGAGATAGAGCGGGCCCGGAAATACGGCCCGCGAGCCGATGCCGGCCTCTCCGACCGCTTCCGTTCCCGCGGCCAATGCCATCGCAGCCGAGAGCGCCGACGCGGAGTAAGGCGAAACCTCCGGGAAATCCACCGTGCCGGCAATCGTGGTGCGCAGCCCTTCAGTTGGAAACCGGCTGATGGTGCGGATGCCCGACTGCCCTGCAACGAGCGCGTTCCAGTTATCGGCCTTGCCCCGGCCGAGCGATGTGACGAGCCCCATGCCCGTCACGACAACGCGCGGGCGGCCTTTGCTGTCGCGATATGCTTTGCTCATGACGTCCTCACTCGACAGCTTCTAGAAGCGCCAGGCCTTCGCCGCGCCAGTGGCCCACGCCCGTGACCAGCACGCGGCCAGGAGCGCCGACAAATGGGCGCTCGACGGCTCCCGTCCCCGCAGCCCCTGGTGCGGCACCTCGCTTGAGAGCCAGGGCCGCAAGCGCGACACCGAGGGGAAAGTGTGCTTCCACGCCATGGCCGAAGAGGCTGCCGTACGCACGCACGGCTGTGTCTTGATCCTGTGCCGTGAGGTCCGTGAGAAAGGATAGCTCCTCACTGGTGGCCGGCTCGGCCCCGCTTGCGCCGCTCAAGATCAGCAGAGGCGCTTTCGCGCTGGTGGGGGCGTCGATGCCCGCGAACAGCTCGGCCATGGCGCGGGTCGTTTCGCCGGGCGCCCGGCCAGCTTTCTCCGTCTCCGCGGCCAGGATGCGTGCGTACGGCGTGACGCTACGGGCCTCCGCATGCGCACGTTGCTCGAGCACGACGAAGGCGCCGACGCTGCCGGGAATGAAGCCTCCGCCGTTCTCACCACGATCCCACACGGAACGGAATGGCCCGCGCCATAGATTGTGGCCGATCTCGTAGCCGAGCAGCAGGTCCTCGCGCTCGGCGTTGAGGGCGCCGCCGACGAGCGCAAGGTCCGCCTGGCCAGCCCGTATGCGGCGCACCGCGTTGTCCACCGCGGCGAAGCCGGCGGCTTCCTCGCCCATGAAGGTACGCGAGGAGCCGGTGACGTTATGGACGATGGAGATGTTCCCCGCGAGCATGTTGGAAAGCTGCGCGAGAAAGAGCGTCGGACGGAGCGCGCTCGGCAGAATCTCCTTGGCGAGGAGCGCGGCATCGTCGCGGGGGCCGAGCTTTTCCAGAACCTCACAGTCGACCTTTGTGTCGCGCTCTCCGCTGCCGGCCGCAACGACGAGATGTGTCCGGTCGAGACGCTCCGGATCGTGCGCGATGCCGGCGTCCGAAAGCGCCAGCCCCGCAGCGTAAACTCCGATGCGCTGCCAGAGCTCCATCTGCTTCTGATCGCTCTTCTTCGGGATCTGGCTCGAGACGTCGAGCGGCACCAATGGGTGCACCGGATAGGGTGCATAGCGCGCCTCCTCGAGATTGGGCGGCGGCGCGGAGGCACCCGCAAAGAGCGCCTCGAGATGGCTCGCCGTGTCGGCGCCGAGGGAGCTTACGAGTCCGACACCGGTGACCCATATCTCGTTACTGTCTGTCGTCTGGCTCACTGCGAGCCTCCAATTTTCAACGCATGATCCAACGAAGGGGCACCCGGAACAGCTCTAGAGAGTCACCACGATCTTGCCGAAGACATCGCGCGCCTCGAGCCGCGCCAGGCCCTTATCCAGGTCCTCAAGCCGTAGGGTAGTGTCGATCACAGGCGCGACGAGGCCTTTGCCCATCTTCTCCATGACGCTCGACATGTTGCTCATGCGGCACCCGAAGCTGCCGATCAGGCGCAACTGGCGCTGAAACAGCAGATAGAGGTTCGTGCTTGCCGAGACGCCGGTGGTCGAGCCGCAAGTCACGAGGCGTCCGCCGCGCGCAAGCGAGACGATGCTGCCCTCCCACGTCGCCGGTCCGACGTGCTCGAACACCACGTCCACGCCCCGGCGTCCGGTGATCTTGCGCACCCGTCCCTCGAAGCGTTCCTCGCGATAGTTGATGACGTGGTCGGCGCCGAGCGACGCCGCCTTCTTCGCCTTTTCGGGGCTGCCGACCGTCGTGATCACAGTCGCGCCCGCGGCCTTGGCGAGCTGGATCGCGGCCGACCCGATGCCGCTGCCGCCCGCGTGCACGAGAACGGTCTCGCCGGCCTCGAGCCGGGCATTGTCGAACAGCATGTGCTCGACAGTACCGAAGGTGATCGGCGCCATCGCCGCGGCCACCACATCGAGGCCCTTGGGGGCTTTGACGGCAAGGCGGGCCGGCACATTGATGCGCTCGCGCAGGAAGCCGTCGATGTGAAAGCCGTACATGGCGGACTGGCCGTCACAGAAATTGTCGCGCCCCTCGCGGCAGGCGGCACATGTGCCGCACGTTTTTGCGCCGTAGAGGGCAACCACGTCGCCGCGGAACAGATGCTCGACTTCATCGCCGACGGCAATCACCTCGCCGGCGGCCTCCGCGCCGAGGATGAGCGGCAGCTCGCGCTTGGCGAAGGCCATGCCGCGCCAGCTCCAGACATCGATGTGGTTGAGGGCCACGGCGCGGATGCGGATCGTCACCTCGTCGGGCGCGGGCGGGGGCGGATTGTCGATCTCGCGAACGACGACATAGCGCTGCCCGCGCAGCTCGGCTGTCCTCATGGTCGTGCTGCGCATCCGCGCTCCTTCGCTACCGTACATGATGAAATTCCTTCCCGATCTTTGCTGTCGCGTGTCCACGCCGCGTCATGCGGGCTCGCCTGAGAAGACGACGCACACGTTCTGGCCACCGAAGCCGAATGAATTGGAGAGCACCCTTTCCACGCGCGCCGCCCGGCTGACGTTCGGCACCACGTCGAGCGGCAGCTCTGGATCGGGCTCGTTGTAATTGATGGTCGGCGGCAGCATGGCGTTGCCGAGGGTGAGTATGGAAATGACAGCTTCCACGGACCCTGCTGCGATCAGCGTATGGCCGAGCATGGACTTGTTGGAGCTGATCGGAGTGCGGGCTAGATGGTCGCCCAGGACGGCATGGAGCGAGATGTATTCCATCTTGTCGTTCTCCGGCGTGCTCGTGCCGTGGGCGTTGATGTAGTCGATCTCCTCGGGTGCCACGTCCGCATCGTCGAGCGTCTTGCGGATGGCGCCGATGATAGCTGCGCCATCCGGCCCCGACCGCGTGCGGTGATAGTCGTCGGCCTTCTCTCCGCAGCCGCGCACCACCGCCAGAATGCGGGCGCCGCGGGCCTTCGCCGCGCTGTAGGATTCGAGCACCAGCGCGCCGGCACCTTCGGCCATGACGAAGCCATCGCGCCGCTTCGAGAATGGCTTCGATGCCGCCTCCGGCCGGTCGTTCGCGGTCGAGAGTGCCGAAAGGAGAGAGAAGCGGATCAGGCCTTCGGGATGCACGGTGGCATCCGTTCCGATGCAGAGCGCCGCCTCGGTGTCTCCGCGCCGGATGGCTTCGAGCCCAAGCTGGATCGTCGTCGTGCCCGACGCGCAGGCCGTGCAGACGGAAAGCGGCTCGCCCTGCGTGCCGAACCGCTTCTGCAGACTGTCCGCGATCGAGGCGAAGCGCACATGCCGCGCAAGATCGCCAAATGCCCCCGTGCGCGCATTGGCGAGAAGCCGCCAATAGCCCGCAAGCTCCTCATCCGGCGCATCACCGTAAAGCGTATTGAGGTGCGGCCATTCGAGCTCGGACGGCGGCGTGGCGACGATCAGAGGGCCCGGAAAGCGCGAGGGCCGCCCGATGCCAGCCTGAGCGATCGCTTCACTGGCGGCCGCCTCGGCCATCGCCAGAGAAAGATCGTGAGCCGAGTACGGGGCGACGAGGTCGTCGACGGTGCCCGCAATCGTGGTCCGCAGCCCATCGGTGGGAAAGCGCGTGATCGGCTTCACGCCCGAATTCCCGGCGAGGAGCCGGCTCCAGCACGCGCTCGCGCCGACGCCGAGGGAGGTCACGAGCCCGATGCCGGTGACGACCACCACGGGCCGCCCTTTCCGGTCGCGCAGATCGTTGCCCATTTCGGCCGCCCTCACCATGCCGGCCTGACGAGCGCCAGGGCCTCGCCGCGCCAGTGGCCGAAGGCGGTGACGAGAATGCGCTCGAGGCGGGCATCCGTGGCACGCTCCGCATCCGACGTATCGAAGGGCGGATAGAATTTGTCCTTGGAGATCGCCAAAGCCGCCAGCGCGAGCCCGGCAATGAAGTGCGCTTCGAGCGAATGGCCGAGCATGCTGCCCCACGCGCGGACAGCGGGCGTCTTCCGAATCGTTGCGAGATCAGCGAGAAACTGACGTTCTTCCGCTGTCGCCGGCTCCACACCGCTCGCTCCCGAAAGCACGCCGACGGCTCCGTCGCCGATATCACGCTCCGCTCCGAGACGGTGTAAGAGACGGCCTGCAGCAGCGGCCGCGTCTCCCGGTTGTCGTCGCGATCTCTCGGAAACGACACCCGAGAGACAGGCATAAGGCACCGCACCGCGCCTGCGGGCGTGGTCGCTCGCTTCGAGCACGAGGAATACGCCGAGGCTGCCCGGCACCATGCCGCCGCCATGCGCGCCCCGCTGCCAGACGGAGGCGTAGGGTCCGCTGTAGAGGGCACCGGCGAGCTCCGCGCAGAGCAGAGCGTCCTCCCGCTCCGCATTGACCGCGCCGCCGACCAGAAACACATCTCCCTGGCCGGCCTCGATCCGCGCTGCCGCGTCTGCGACGGCCGAAACCCCGGCCATCTCCTCGCCCTTGAAGGTTCGCGAGGATCCCGTGGCCTTGTGTACGATCGAGATGTTGCCGGCGAGAAGGTTGGAGAGCTGCCCAAGGTAGAGCGTCGGCCGCAGTCCGTTGGCGAGCGCCTGATTGAGATAGCCGCCTTCTGCGCAGCCGCTTCCGGTGCCGCCGAGAATGCGCGCATCGAGCGCGAGGTCGCGTTCGCCGTTGCCGGCGGCGATGCAGAGATTGGTCCGCCCGAGAAGATCCTCGTCGCCGGAAAGCCCGGCGTCGGCCAGCGCCAGGCCCGCGGCATAGACGCCGGTCTTTTGCCAGCGATCCATCTGGCGCTGATCGCTCGTCCGCGGAATCTGCGTCGCGAAGTCGATGCCCGCGAGCGGATGAACCGTATAGGGCGCGAACCGCTCCATCTCGAGGACTGGGGCCACCCGTGCGGTCTCCGCGAGCGCCTGCCAATGCTGTGCCGCGCCCGCGCCGAGCGAACTCACGAGGCCGATGCCTGTGATCCAGACGTGCTCGCGCACGTTCGGCATTATCCGACCTCCGCCGTCTTCAGCTTCAGGCGCTCGCCTTCGCGCCGGACGTGCTGCGCGAGCGCTTCGGAAGGAAACGGCAGGGTGCGCATGGTGAGCTGGGAGTCGCTGACGCGGCCCCCGTTGCAGAGGATGCTGGCACCCACCACCGCATACCCCGAGCCGGCGTGAATGCGTGTCGCGGTCACCTTCAACGTCGATCCCGGGAGCACGAAGGAGCGGAAGCCCGCGGTTTTGACGCCGGCGAAGAAGGGCATGCGGTCGAACCCGTCCAGCGTCATGATGAGGTATCCGGCCGCCTGCGCCATCGTCTCGAGCAGAAGCACACCCGGCATGATCGGATGGCCCGGGAAATGCCCCTCGAAGACGGGGCTTTCCATCGGGACGCGCGCGACCGCGACGAGAGAGGCGCTAGCCCTGTCGAGGCTCTCGATCTCGTCGAGCATCTGAAAGTATTCGAGGCGCATGATTGGCGCCGTTTCAGTGGGCTGTGGCGACGCGAATGGAGTCGATCTGGGCGCAGAGGTTGCCGACGATGAAATACGCCTCGCCCTTGTCCTTGCCCTCGTTCACGCGGGCGATCCAGTCTTCCACGGGAAGCTTGATCCCGAAAGTTTGATCGATCTCAAAGGCGATGTCGAGAAAGGCGAGGCTGTCGACGCCAAGGTCGTCCTTCACATGGCTCTCGGGTGTGATCCGCTCTATGGGAACGTCGCTGCTCGAGGAGATGATGCCAGCAACGGTTTCGAAGGTTGAGGCCATGTGCCTGCTCCCGGATGTGGTTGATTGCGAGGAAACCTCACCGGCTGTGCAGCGGTCCTCAGAGGGCGGGGATCCCCGTGCGCCAGCCTTCCCGGCTACTAGCAGCGGCGCCGGGCGCCGCGCTTAACCGAAGTCAAATCCGCTGCGCGTAGCGGCGGCTATCGCTTGGGGCCACGCGCAACCGGAACCACGCCCATGCCCCCGAGCGGATCAGATCGCCTCCTGGCGTTGAAAATCGGCCAGACCGAGAGCCTGTCCCGCACGATCACGGGCGAGGACGTGGCAGCGTTCGCGCGTCTGTCCGGTGACCACAATGCGCTGCACGTCGACGATGAGTTCGCCGCCCGCACGGAGTTCGGCCAGCGCGTCGTACACGGTTTTTTGAACGCGAGCCTGCTGTCGACGCTGGTCGGCATGAAGCTGCCCGGCCGTGGCGCGCTTTACGTGTCGCAGAGCATCGCGTTCACGAAGCCGGTCTTCATCGGCGACACCGTTGAGGCGCGCGCCACCGTGGAGGCCATAGACCTCGACACGCGTCTCGTCACGTTGCGCACGGAAATCCTCCGCTCGGATCAGGATTGCGTCATGCGCGGCACGGCGACGGTGAAAGTGCTCCGCCTTGCAGAGTCCGATCCAGAGTCCGAAAAAGAGTCGGCGGCACCGGTGGCCGAGTCACGCCTTCTCGAAGGCCAGGTCGCGCTCGTAACTGGCGCGTCGCGCGGCATCGGACGCGCCGTGGCGCGCCTGTTCTGCCAGAATGGCGCGAAGGTCTGGGTCAATTACCACAAGAGCCGCAGCGCGGCGGAGACGCTCGCTGAGGAGATTGCGGCGCATGGCGGCATCTGCCGCCCGGTCCAGGCGGACGTGACGCAGGAGCGGGATGTCGCGCGCATGATGGAGCAGGTGACGGCGGAAGGCGAGCTCGACATCCTCGTCAACAACGCCGGGCCGAAAATCGTCTCGTCCCCATTTGCGCGCCTCGCTTGGAGCGACATGGCCGGAGCCTACGAGCAGATCGTCGGCAGCGCCTTCCGCGTCACGCAGGCCGCCCTGCCGGCCTTGAAGCGGCGCCGTGGAAAGATCATCACCATCGTGTCGTCGGCGGCGCTCGGCCGCACGGCACACAACTGGCTGCCCTACGTCACCGCCAAGAGCGCGCTTCTTGCGATGGGAAAGAACCTCGCCCAGGAGCTCGGCCCGGACGGCGTCAGTGTCAACATGATCTCCCCGTCGCTGGTGGAGACCGATCTCGTAGCCAACGTGCCGGACCGCATGCGGGAGATGACGGTCTCGCGCACGCCGCTCCGCCGTCTGGCGCGGGCGGAGGATGTGGCCGGCGCGGCCCTGATGCTCGCCTCCCCGTATGCCGCCTTCATCACCGGAGAAAACCTGCTCGTTACCGGCGGCGAGCACATGCTTTGAGGTGAGCCTATGCCATCAACCTTTCGCCACCCACAGAGCGGAGACGGCGCGCCGAACAGGCGCCAGCCATCGAGAGCACCCGTGGCGGACGACAAGATCGACGAAATCGTCGAAGCAGCCATCGCGGCGGCGCCCGAATGCGTACGCGAGCGCGTCATCCTCCCGGCCATCGACTGGTCCCGGGTGACGCCTCACAAGGTGGGCCTGCTTCTATCGTCGCTCGAGCAGGCCTGTCTCACCATTCCACGATGGCTCGCGAAGACTCTTCTCCTTGCCGGCCACACCCTCGAAGGCGACGCAGCGCGGACGCTCCCTCCAGGCCTCGCGGCGCTGAACAGGCTGAACGATGCGATGGGGGAACAGGGCGAGCGGGAGGCGGCCGCTCTCATGCTCGCCGCCCTGATGCAGGGCGCCGATCTCGAGGCGGACGTCGTGACCGCCCTCGTCCGCCGCCTCATGGCGCTGAGTTGGGACGAGGATGCGCTCCGCCTGGCGCTCGCGCACTTCCACCACGCGCCGCAGGTTTTGAAGATCGCCGGAGACCTTATCGGCGCGCATATTGAAACGCTGCCCCGCCTTCGGCTGCGCGTTGCGGGAACGTCGACGACATGGAGCCTGATCGATGCGTTGCAGCCAGCGTTTGCCGCCGGCGGCCATGGTGCCGTAATCACGGAAACCCCGTTCGCGAGCGCGCTTGCGGAAATGATGCAGCCGGCCGATGACGCCGATGCGCTGCTCGTTCTACTGGACCATGAGGGCCTTGCACCTTGCGACTGGCGGGCCGGGTCGGCCGAGATGGAGGCCCGGATTTCGGAGTATGCCGACGCGCTTGAAAACGCTCTCGACGCGTTCGCCGCACACTCGCGCATGACGCTGCTGATCAACACGCTGCCCGTGCCATCGGCCCCCACGGCTGGCTTCCTCGACCGCCGGCACGCTCTCGGCCTCCGCCATGCAGTCGACCTTCTGAACGCGCGCCTTCTCGAGGCCGCCGAGCGATCGGGCCGGATCGTTGTCATCGACTCGGATCAGGTGCTCGCCTCACTGGCGGCGCGCGAGCACAGCGATCCCCGGCTCTGGTACTATGGTAGGATTGCCTATTCGGCGGATGCCGTGCGCCTTTTGGCCTATGCGTATGCGGAAGGCTGGCGGCTCATGAAGCGCGGCCCGGCGAAGGTGCTGGCCATTGATTTCGACAATACGCTGTGGGGCGGCGTCTACGGCGACGATGGGATTGACCGCCTTGCATGCGGCCACGAAGCGCCCGGCAATGCCTTCCGCGCCATGCAGCAGGAGTGCCTGAGGCTCAAAGGCCAGGGCGTTTTGCTGGCGGCTCTGAGCAAGAACAACGCCGACGCCATCACGGTGTTCGAGCATCATCCCGGAATGATCCTGCGTGCGGACGACTTCGCGGCGACGGCGATCAACTGGGAGCCCAAGCCGCAGAACATCCGCAAGCTCGCGGCTGAGCTGAACCTGGGGCTCGATAGCTTCATCTTCATCGACGACAGTCCGCATGAGCGTGAGGCCATGCGCCAGATCTGCCCTGAGGTTTTGGTGCCGGAACTGCCGCAGGACCCGGCACAAAGGCCAGCCTGGCTCAGACAGCTCACCGCGACGTGGCCCATCCGGCTCACGGCGGAGGATGAGACGCGGGCGGGGCTTTACGCCGTCAGCCGTGAAGCTGAGCGCGTGAGGCAAGGCGCCGCAAGCCTCGACGACTATCTCGCAAGCCTCGAGCAGCGCCTTGTGCTGAGTTTCGTCAACGACAGAACCGTCGCGCGCGCCGCCCAGATGCACCAGCGAACCAACCAGTTCAATCTGACCACGCTGCGCTTGACGGATGCCGAGATCGCGAGCCTGTCCGGCGACGAGGCGGGCAGCTTGGCTGTGCTGGGGTCGGTCGCGGACAGGTTTGGCGACCACGGCATCGTCGTGGCCTCAACCGTGAGCATTGACGGGATAGATGCGGAGATCCGGACCTTCCTCATGAGTTGCCGCGTGATCGGCCGAGAGGTCGAGCGGGCGTTCCTGGGAGAGCTGATCCGGGCGCTTGCGAAGCGCGGCGTGAGGCGCGTCCGGGGCACCTACAGTCCGACACCGAAAAACGCCATGGTCCGCGATTTCTACGCCTCCTGCGGGTTCGAGCAGGTGAGCGCCGAGGACGATGGAACGACGACTTGGATCCATGCGGGCGGCGCCGAGAACGCGCCAGCCTCGCGCCATGTGGCGGTAAGCTGGGAGAATTGAATGGACGTGTCTGCATCCGGAACGAGCCTCTCCTATCCGGAGATCGTGACGATCTTTGCGGAGGTCTTCCAGCATACGGAGCCTCTCACGCGCACGACCTCGCCCGACGACATCGGCCGGTGGGATTCGCTCCAGCACATCGCTCTGGTTCGTGCCCTGGAGAGCACGTTCTCCGTCCGTCTTTCGATGGACGAGATGATGGAGATCCGCAGCGTCGGAGATATCGAGACTATCCTGCAGCGCCACGGCGTTTAGCGGAAAAGGCGTGAAGTCAAGGGGCGCAGAGCGGGGCTACTCGATCACCCGAATTTGATCGCAGGGGCCGCGCGCGCCCCGCGGTTATTTGCGCAAGATCAAGTTTGGTCCGCCGAGATGCCGCAAGAGAAAGTGCCAAGGTAATCGCTTAGGAAACAGGTTCCGGTTCGCGGAATGGCATGCGAGCTGGGCTCTCTGGATCATGGACGCAGCTGACTGGGATATCATCAAGTCCACGCCGCTTTTCGGTGCCATGGCATCGAAAACAGCGCAGTCGCTCGTGGGGCACACGCCGGCCCGCCTCTATGAGAAGGGCACGACGCTCTTTCTGCAAGGAGAGCCGGCCGAGGCCTTCTACATCGTTCTCGACGGATGGGTGAAGATCTATCGAACCACGCCCGATGGCCTTGAAGTCGTGCTTCACGTCTGCACCAGCGGCGAGACGTTCGCCGAGGCCGCGATATTCCTCGGTGGCCGCTATCCGGCGAGCAGTGAGATCGTAGCTCCGTCACGTCTGCTTAGGATCGATGGCGCGGCCTTCCGCGCGCGCATCGAGGAGCGGCCTGCCCTCGCCATGTCGATGCTCGCCTCTGCGTCCTATCAGCTCAAAATTCTTGTCGAGCAGATCGAGCAGATCAAGGTGCGCTCGGCCCCGCAGCGGATCGCGGACTTTCTCGTCCGCATGACCAAGGTGCGCAAAGGGGCTGCGGTGATCGAGCTGCCCTTTGAGAAGGGATTGCTGGCGAACCGCCTCGGCATGAAGCCCGAGAGCTTCTCGCGGGCCCTGGCGCAACTGCGCGCGCAGGGCGTCACGGTCGACCGCGGGACGATCTCCATCGCCGACATCGGCCGTCTTCTGAGCTACGTCGAGTTCACCTCCGAAGGCGACCAGTAAGGCATGGAGCCCATCCGCTGCGCTCGCGAGCAATCGCGCGCAACGTCAGTGAGATGCCTCCTCCCGCTTTGATGCCGACGTATCAAAAGCGCGTGAGTGCAGCCATTTCAGGCGAAACCACCCGCTCCGGTTTAACAAATATCAAACTGCCTCCGACGGTGTGCGGGATAGTGCGCCGGGTGCCGCAACGGCCCCTCTCGTCACGACATAAGGAGGAACGCAGATGAAATACCTCGATCCCGCCTGCTTCGACGGCAACGTCACCCTGACCTGGGTCGCACCCGCCTATTGCGACGTGCGTCTCGGCTTTGAAGTGACGGCGTACGTTTACGTTCGCTGATAGGGGGAAAGGCCCGCGTTCGGGCCTCTCAGCGTGGAGGAGCACATGGAGGCCGAAAGGCAGCTCAGACCGGAGGACGCGGTCGAGCTCAATCCGAACTACCACTTCCGATGGGAAGAGCCGCAGCAAGCCCATGTGCTCCTCTATCCCGAAGGCATCGTAAAGCTAAACGAGACCGCGGCTGCAATTCTCGAGGCGTGCACCGGTTCGGCTTCGATCGCTGACGGCTCGGCCGAGCTCGCCCGCCGTTATAACAAGCGCAACATTGGCGCTGAGGTTCTCAAGTTTTTGGAGGTCGCCCATGCCAAAGGCTGGATCCGGGTTAAGTCTTGACGGCCTGGGCATGCCCCTGTGGCTGGTGATCGAGCTGACCTACAAATGTCCGCTGAAATGCCCCTGGTGCAGCAACCCCGTCGACTTCGACCGCTATCGTAATGAGCTTTCCACCGAGGAGTGGAAGGAGGTTCTGCGCGAGGGGCGGCGGCTCGGATCGCTGCAGCTCGGCTTCACGGGCGGCGAGCCGATGCTCCGGCGCGATCTCGAGGAGCTTGTCGCGGAGGCCGATGGTCTCGGCTACTACACGAACCTGATCACCTCGGGTGTCGGTCTCAATCAGCAACGCCTGAAGGCTTTGAAGAAGGCGGGTCTGAAGCAGGTGCAGCTCAGCATCCAGGCCTGCGATCAGGAGCTGAACGAAAAACTCGTCGGTCTCGACGTCTTCGAGCACAAGGTCGCGATCGCCCGTGCCATTAAGGCCGAGGGGCTGCCGATGGTGCTCAACGTGCCGGTCAGCCGCTACAATATCGATCAGACGGAAGCCTTCATCGATCTCGCCGCCGACCTTGGCGTCGAGTACATCGAGTTCGCCAATCTGCAGTACTACAACTGGGCGCTCTTGAACCGCGCGGAGCTGTTGCCCACGCGTGAGCAGCTCGCCCGCTCGGAAGCCGCTGTAAACGCCGCCCGCAAGCGGCTCGGCAAGGGGCTCACCATCTATTACGTGGTGCCCGACTATCACGACAATCGCCCCAAGGCCTGCATGAACGGATGGGGATCGATCCATCTGACGATCGCGCCCGACGGCACCGCGCTTCCCTGTCAGGAGGCACGCCTCATCAAGGACATCGAGTTCCCCAACGTGCGCCAGCACGGGCTCGACTGGATCTGGAATGAATCGTCCGCCTTCAATCAGTTCAGGGGCGACTCCTGGATGAAGGAGCCGTGCCGGAGCTGTAACGAAAAGGAGAAGGACTTCGGCGGCTGCCGCTGCCAAGCCTATTTGATGACCGGCGACGCCGCCAACACGGATCCCGTGTGTGCAAAGTCGCCTCATCGCCATCTCATCGACACGCTGATCGCCAAGGCCGAGACCCGCGTCGGCGGAGGCGCGAAGACGCTGCTCATGCGCGAAGGGGGCTATCCCCGGCGCACAGGCGCTCAGACTAAGATTTAGAAGAGCGCAGCCTCGAACAGGCCATCGCATGGCGCGTGTTTAGACACGCGCTATGCATGCGCCGGAGCGCGAACGGAACGCACATGGAATTCGCCATCATCGATATTTCGGCACGGCTTCTGCACGTTGCTGGCGTCATCATATGGGTTGGCCACAACTGGGTGAATGTGGTGCAGACGCCGGTGTTCCGCCGCGTTCTTCCAGCCGATCCTCCCGACGCAGTGCGGAGCGTCTTCATCTCCGCCTCAAAGCGTGAGCACGGCATCTTCCGCCATGCGTCGCTGATCGTCCTTGCGACCGGCCTTTACATGCTATGGCGGCGCGGCGATGTGGCCGAAGCGCTCATGCTTTCGGGCTCCTCTGCAACTCTTGGACTCGGCGTATGGACGGGAACGCTCATGGTGCTGAACCTGTGGTTCGTGCTGTGGCCCCACCAGAAGAAGGTGCTTGGCTTCGTTCCGGCGTCGACAGATGAACGTCTCAGATGCACCCGCATTACGTTTCTTTCGTCGCGCACCAACACCGTGCTCTCGATGGTGACGCTGCTGCTGATGATCAGCGGTGCGCACGGCGTTTCCCTCTTGTGAGGGGGGAGGCCGCCCGCCATGTCGGTCCTGAGTTTCGCCTCCGCTGCCTCGACGCTTCCGGGTGAAGTTCTCAGTGCCCTCAGCGCAGACATCGTCGAGTGGAACGGGAGCGGCCTTTCGGCGCTTGAGCTGCCGTTCACCGGCAAAGAATATGCGGAGATCGCAGCTCTTGCTGAACATGATTTGAGGGCGCTTCTCGCGCTGCCCAACAACTATCGGGTCCTGCTCCTCCAGGGCGGTGCGTCGGCGCATTTTTCTCTGCTGCCGATGAACCTTTTGGGCGGCGCATCGTGCTGTGACTATGTCGCGAGCGGACACTGGTCACGCCGGGCGATCGTGGCCGCCCAACCGCATGCCAAGGTGCGCATCGTCGCCTCGGCCAGCGAGGACGCCTTGCCCGATCCGCGCTGCTGGGACCGCTCGGCGGACGCCGCCTATTGCCACTACACGACCAACGAGACCGCGGACGGCCTGCAATTCCAGACCTTCCCCGGCGCGTCAGACGTTCCGCTCGTCGCCGACATGACCGCTGACTTCCTGACCCGCCCCGTCCCGGTGGAACGCTTCGGCCTCATCTACGCCAGCGCTCAGAAAAATCTCGGCGCGGCCGGCCTCACGATTGTGATCGTGCGCGAGGATCTCCTCGGCCGCGCATGGCCGGGGACGCCGCCGCCGTTCGACTATGGGCGTCAGGCGGAAGGCCGGTCGCGCGTCAACACGCCTCCGACGTTCTCCGTGCTTGTAGCGAGCCGCATGCTCGCCTGGCTGCGCGCCAAGGGCGGTTTGGACGCTGCAGCAGAGAGAAGCGCAGCCAAGAGCGCCAAGCTTTACGCCGTCATCGACGACGGCGGTTTCTATCAGGCTCACGCGGCGCCCGGGCATCGCTCGGCGATCAGCGTCTGCTTCCGTCTTCCGCATCCGGCGCTTGATCGCATGTTTCTGGAGGAAGCCGAGGCCGAGGGGCTATGCCACCTGCAGGGTCACTCCGCCGTCGGCGGGATGCGAGCCTCGCTCTACAACGCCGTGCCGGAAGCGGCGGTGGATACGCTTGCGGGCTTCATGGCCGACTTTAAGCGCCGGCGCGGATAGCGAGAGACGCAGGCACCGAGTAGCGGGCGTTACTCTTCGCTGATGAGCGGGCTCAGCGTAGAGCCTCCGGCAATATGATCCGCAACGATCTCGGCCAAGGCGGGGGCGAGCAGAAAGCCGTGGCGGTAAAGGCCGTTCACGACGATGCGTCGCCCGCGTGCGATGATCCCCGGAACGTTGTCGGGAAAGGCGGGTCGCACACCGGCGTCGATGGCCACGATGCGCGCATCGCCGAACGCCGGGTGCAGTGTGTAGGCGGTAGCGAGAAGATCCATTGCGGAGCGCAGCGTCACCGGCCCCTGCTCGTCGCTCTCGATCACCGTCGCTCCGATCATGTAGGTGCCCATCTCCCACGGCACCACATAGAGCGGTGCGCGAGGGTGAAGCAGGCGAACGGGGCGGCGGAGCGAGATCAGCGGGTTTTGCACCACGAGGCGCTCGCCCCTCACGCCGCGGAGACGCGCGATCTCCTCGCTTGCGCCCATGCCGCGGCAATCGATGACGTAGTCCGCGTCAGCCTCGTCCTGCCGGCAGTCGTGATCGAAGGAGATGCGCGCGCCGAGCCGCCGAATGGCGCGCAGAAGAAAGCCTGCCGCGGCGGCCGGCTCCACATGGGCTTCCTCCGCATAGAAGAGGCCACGTTGGAAGCGCTGCGCGAGATTCGGTTCGAGCGCCCCGACCTCATCTGCGTCGAGCGACCGGTAACCTTCGGTCAGGCGGGAGAAACGGATAAGCTCGCTTTCGTCTTCCCGGTGCGCCACCACCAGCGTGCCGTTGCTCACGACACCCGGAAACGTTGCCCGCCAGATGTCGAGCGATCGCAACCCGAGATCCTGCACGATGGGTGGGGCGGCCTCACGCTCGCAGAAGGGCGCCAGCATCGCGCCGGCATAGGCGCTTGCGGCTTTTCCGAAGGGGTTCTTGGCCCGGTCGGAGAGATGTACGGCATGCCCTCGAAACGCGAGCGTATAGGCTTGCCAGAGGCCCGCTATGCCAGCACCGATGATGGAGACACGAAGCGTCGTCATCTCAGCGCGCGCCCTTCACCCGACGACGAGCGTCGCCCCATCCACGCCGTGCACGAAACCGTTCGAGAACGCCGCGTCGGGTGTCGTCGCCTGAAGACGCTGCATGCCATGGGAAGGTTCGCACACGCCATCGAGAACATCGCGGAAGATGCGCGACACAGCGACCATGTCGCAGGTGTGAGGTGAGAGCCGCAGAGTTGAGACGCCGGCGTCGCCGAGTGCCTTCGTCTCGCTAATCAGGTTGCAATACGTATGGGAGAGCGTCTGCACGCCGTTGATGGCGAGAAATTTTTCATTGTCGAGTGTATCGACGCGAAGCCCGTCCGGATCGTCCTCGCAGACGAACTGGCAGGAATCCTTGGTGCGCCCGTGCAGCCGCGC
>JRYH01006535.1_pt1 | contig 28290 bp, 25 predicted proteins | sample 235351 | NCBI WGS metagenome assembly JRYH01 (sample SAMN03074221, study PRJNA261480) | activated sludge metagenome | biome: Wastewater Treatment Plant; feature: Wastewater; material: Activated sludge; isolation source: activated biomass of a wastewater treatment plant treating wastewater... ...
AGAAGGTGATCGAGGAAGCGCCGGCGCCCGATATGCCCGAAACAATGCGGGCCGCCATGGGGGCGGCGGCGGTCGCCGCGGCAAAGGCGATCGGCTATGTCGGCGCGGGCACCATCGAATTTATCGCCGACGTCTCGAACGGGCTTAAAGAAGATGCCTTCTATTTCATGGAGATGAACACCCGCCTTCAGGTGGAGCATCCGGTGACCGAGATGATCACGGGGCAGGATCTCGTCGAATGGCAGCTGCGTGTTGCGAGCGGCGAGGCGTTGCCGCGCCGGCAGGAGGAACTTGCAATCAACGGTCACGCCTTTGAAGTCCGTCTTTATGCGGAAGATCCGGCGAATGATTTCCTGCCCGCAACGGGCCCGCTGCTTCGCCTCCGCGCACCGCGCGCAGGAGCGTCGGTCCGCATCGACACGGGCGTTCGCCAGGGCGACAGCGTGACGCCCTATTACGATCCAATGATCGCCAAGCTGATCGTCCACGGCGAGACGCGGGAGGCGGCGCTGCAGACCCTGTCCCGCGCGCTCGATGACTATCAGGTGGCGGGCGTTGCGACCAATCTCGGCTTCCTGCGGCAGATCGCGCGGCATCCCGCTTTTGCTGCGAAAGATCTCGACACCGGCTTTATCGAGCGGTTTCGCGCCGATCTGGTGCCGGCGTCGCCGCTCCCGACGGACGAGGAGCTGGCGCTCGCGACGCTCTATCTGCTCCTCGACCGGCAGCGCGTCACTGCTTTGCGAAGCGCGGCCGCGAATGATCGCTATTCCCCGTGGAATGATCTTACGGCCTGGCGCCCCAATGACACGGGACATGATGATTTCCGCTTCGAGATTGGCGGGGAAAACGTCACCGTGGTCGCCCGCTACACCCGGGCGGGGATACAGATCGACCTGCCGGGCGGCAGCCGCCTTGCGGAAGGTAACTGGACGCCGGATGGTGGGATCGCCGCACGTCTTGACGGGCATGTCCTCTCCGGCGCCGTTGTGCGCCAGGGCGTCAAGATGGTTGTCATGACATCGGGGCGGCAGGTCGAGATTGTCGAGCATGTTGCCGATTTCAACGCCCTCTCCTCCGAAGGCGGCTCGGGTGTCATCACCTCGCCGATGCCGGGCAAGCTGATCCAGCTCTTTGTCAAAGCCGGTGAGGAGGTCGCTGTCGGCGATCCGCTCGTCGTTATCGAGGCGATGAAGATGGAACACACTTTGACAGCCTTCCGCGACGGCGTTATTGAGGATGTCTTTTTCGAGGTTGGCGATCAGGTGGACGAAGGAGCCGTCCTTGTTCGCCTCGCAGATGAGGAGACATCATAATGCTTCCCTCCCGGGTGCGGATATTCGAGGTCGGCGCGCGCGACGGCCTGCAGAACGAGCAGCAGATGGTGCCCGTTGACGTGAAGGTGGAATTGATCGAGCGGCTGATGGACGCAGGCGTGTCGGCGATCGAGACGGGCAGCTTCGTCTCGCCCAAATGGGTGCCGCAGATGGCTGACACGGCCGAGGTGATGGCGAAACTGCCGGCGCGCAATGATGTCATCTATTCGGTGCTGACGCCGAATATGCAGGGCTATGAAGGCGCGGTTGCGGCGAAAGCGGACGAGATCGAGATCTTTACCGCCGCCTCCGAGCTTTTCAACAAGCGCAACATCAACTGCACGATCGCGGAAAGCCTCGAGCGCTTCGCGCCCGTCATGGCGGCGGCAAAGGCGGCGGGCATTCCGGTCCGGGCAAGCGTCTCCTGCGCGCTTGGCAGCCCGTTCGGCGATGAAATCCGGCCCGAAACCGTCGCCGAGGTTGCAAAGAAAGTCTATGACATGGGCTGCTACGAGGTCTCGCTCGCCGATACCATCGGCGTCGGTACTCCCGGCCGCACCCGCGAGGTGATCGAGGCCGTGGCGGGCGTCATCCCGCTCGACGTGATTGGCGTTCACTTTCACGATACCTACGGTCAGGCGCTTGCCAATTATCTTGCCGCGCTGCAATCGGGGGTCGCACGCTTCGACAGCTCCGTCGCCGGGCTCGGCGGCTGCCCTTACGCGCCGGGCGCCACCGGTAACGTCGCGACCGAGGATGTGGTCTATATGCTCGACGGCATGGGTATCGAGAGCGGCATCGACCTGACGTCGCTGGTGAAAACGGCGTGGTTTATTTCCGATCATCTCGGACGTCCGCCCGCCTCGCGCGTCGCGCGGGCGCTGAAGACCAAGCTCGGCTGAGGGGCGGCTGGACATTCCGGACCCAATCGGTTAAGCTGGGCGCCATGCCCATACATCTTTTAATTGTTAGCGTCGGCTCGGCGTCGGTCGAGCAGTTACGTGCTGCTCAATCACGGCGTCTGATTGCCGGACCCCTTTGTCATGTCACCAAAAAGCGCCCGACCCGTGAGGTGGAACTGCTGGATGGCGGCTCCGTCTACTGGATCATCCACGGCCATATCGCCGCCCGTCAGCAGGTCGTTGGCCTTGAGCGGCTTTATGATCATGAAGGCGAGAAATGCGGCCTGATGCTCTCCTCCGAACTTGTCGAGACGGAACATGTGCCTCGCGGCCCGCATCAGGGCTGGCGCTATCTTGAGCCCGAGTTTGCGCCGCGCGATCTTCGCGATATCGTCGCCGAAGGCCGTGCGGACAGCGAAAGCGAAGGCGAACTTTCGGAAAATATGGCGGCCGACTTACGCGCGCTCGGCCTCATCTGAGGGGGCCGGCTCGGGGCGGATCCAGACGGCGGTATCGTGAAACGCCGCGCCGCCAGCAGGCTTTGGCGACCGCGCGCTGACCAGCAGGTTGATGCCGACCTTCTCGATGAAGATTTTTCCCGGCCAGACCCCTTCGACGATGACCGTCCCCGGGTTCATTCCGCTGAAAATCTCGACATGGATGAGAAGGGAGCCAAGCCGGTTCCCCATGCGCACGACTTCGCCCTCGCTCGTGCCGATTTGTGCCGCATCCTCGGGATGGATTTTCACCGTCGGGCGCTTTTCGCGCTTCAGCGACGTCGGCGTTGCGGTGAAGGTGCTGTTCAGGAAATTCCGCGCCGGCGCCGTCACCATGCGATAGGGATGCTCGGCATCGGCCTCGAAAATTACCTCCCAGTGATCGGGGAGAGTGGGGACTCCGGCCGCGTTCTCGCCATATCTTGACCAGTCGGGTTTGAAGTGGAATTTTTTGTCCGCATGGCCGAAGCCGGTCAGATAATGGGCGTGATCGAAGTCGATCATGCAGTCATGCCATTTCTGCGCCCGAAGGCTCTCCACATCCGGCCAGCCGGAGCGGATCAGCGTCTCGTCGATCAGCTCAAGCTCCGTCATCTCAAAGCCCGGATGTTCCGCGCCGAGACGCTTCGCAAGGCCGGAGATCACCGCGTGGTTGGAGCGGCATTCGCCCGGCGCCTCGATGATCTTCGGACCGAGAAGGATATGGCTCTGCCCGCCCGCCTGATAGATATCGTCATGCTCGACAAACATCGTTGCGGGAAGAAGAATGTCGGCCATCTTCGCCGTTTCGGTCATGAACTGCTCATGCACGCAGACGAAAAGATCCTCGCGCGCAAATCCGCGGTGCACCTTGCCAAGCTCGGGGGCGACATCCATCGGGTTGACATTCTGGATCAGCATGCCGGTAATCGGCGGGCCACTGCCAAGATCGTCAGGATCGCCCGTGAGCACCGGCCCGATGCGCGACATATCTAGCTGGCGGATCGAGCGGTCCCGCACATCCAGCCCCTCGATTAGCGTCCTGTCCCAATGGAAAATCCCGCCGTTATTATGCATCGCGCCGCCGCCTTCATACTGCCATGCGCCGGTGACGGAGGCGAGGCAGCTTGCCGCATGCATGTTGATGCTGCCGTTCTGGCTGCGGGAAAAGCCGTAGCCGAGGCGGATGTAGCTGCGTTTTGTCCGGCCATAAAGCCGGGCGAAGTCATAGATCTCGGCGGCCGGGATGCCGGTGATCGCGGCGGCCCATTCCGGTGTCTTGCTTGCGAGATGCGCTTCCAGTTCTTCATAGCCCGAGGTATATGCGGCCATATAGTCGCGGTCCGCCATGCCCTCGGCAAAAAGGACATGCATAACCGCGCAAGCGAGCGCGCCGTCGGTTCCCGGATTGACGCAAAGATGGATATCCGCCGCTTCCGCCGTCGGGTTGCGATAGGGATCGATGACGACGATCTTCGCGCCGCGTTCTTTTCGCGCGCGCGTCGCGTGGGTCATCACATTCACCTGCGTATGCACCGCGTTGGTGCCCCAGATAACGATGAGATCGGATTTCGCCATTTCACGCGGATCGGGGCCATAGAGCGTGCCCGCCCCCGCGAGCCAGCCGGTCCAGGCGAGGGTGGTGCAGATGGTGGAGTACTGCCCCGCATATTTCTTCGCATGGCGGAGGCGGTTGATGCCGTCGCGCTGCACAAGTCCCATCGTTCCGGCGTAATAATAGGGCCAGATGGTTTCACTGCCGTAGCGGGCTTCGCGCTTGAGGAAGGCTTCGGCAACCTCATCAAGCGCATCATCCCAGCTGATCTGCTGCCAGCTTCCGCCGCCCTTCTCGCCGGTCCGCCGCATTGGATGCATCAGACGGTCGGGATGATGGACGCGTTCGGCATAGCGGGCGACCTTGGCGCAGACGACGCCGGCAGTATAGGAATTGTCGGCGGCGCCCCGGACGCGGCCGATACGAAACGCGTCAAGTCGTTCCACCTCCAGCGCGCAGGTTGAGGGACAGTCATGCGGACAGGCGGAGGGACGAATTTCAGCTACTGACAAATTTTTCATGATCACTAGATTAGAGACATCCGAATCCGCATGCAATGTTGCATCGCAAAAGGGGATGTTTTTTCCAAATTGACTGGCGTTGCGCCGATGGGCGGGATATATCGAAGCGTAAATTTGACCGTCGAAAGCGGAGAAATTTGAAGGCGATAAAGAAAATTCTGAAGAGCGACGGGGCGAAAGCCGTGGTTGGCTTTCTGGCGGCGGGCTATATCTGGCTCGTCTATCGCACCAGCCGCTGGGAGGTGGTGAACGGGGACGCGCCGCATGCGCGGATGCGCGCTCATGAGCCCTTCATTCTCGCCTTCTGGCATGGCCGCCTCCTCATGATGCCGATCTCGGTGCGAAGGAAAACGCCCGTCAATGTCATGATTTCCCATCACGGAGACGGCGAGATCATCGCCCGCGCCATCGGCCATTGGGGCCAGAAGAGCGTGCGCGGCTCGGCGACCAAAGGCGCGGCGGCCGCGATCAAGCAGATGCTGAAGGCGCTGCGTCAGGGTGAGGTCGCGGTGATCACCCCGGACGGGCCGCGCGGACCCCGCATGCGGGCGCAGGACGGCGTCGTGCGGCTCGCGGCGCTCTCCGGCATGCCGGTCTACCCCGTCAGCTTCTCGGTGACGCGTGGCAAGATACTCAAAAGCTGGGACCGCTTCCTGCTGGCCGCGCCATTCAGCCGCGGCGTCATCATCTGGGGCGATGCCATAGAGGTTCCACGTCATGATGCGGATGCGGCTTATGACAAGGCGCGGGCTGCCATCGAGGCGAGCCTCAACGCCATTACGGCACGCGCTGACGCGCTCTGCGGCCGCGAGACGGTTGAGCCCGAAGCCCGCGACAAGGCCGTCAAGCCGCACCGGCAGGGGGCCGAAACGTGATGGCCCTTGCGCTTTATAACGCGCTTCTCACGCTTGGCGGGCCGCTGCTCGATCAGCATCTGAAAGCGCGCCTAAAAAGAGGTAAGGAGGATCCCAAACGCTTCCCCGAGCGGATGGGCATGGCATCCCGGCCGCGGCCCCGGGGTACGGTTATCTGGATACATGCGGCGTCGGTTGGCGAGTCCGTCTCGGCGCTGCCGCTGATCGAGGGGTTGCTCGCCGCGGATGACGATCGGCATGTTCTGCTCACGACCGGCACGCGCACGTCGGCCGAGATCATGGCGGGGCGTCTTCCGGCGCGGGCGTTTCATCAATATGTGCCGCTTGATCGGAAAAAGGCGGTTCGCCTCTTTCTGGATCACTGGACGCCGGATCTCGCGATCTGGATGGAATCCGAGCTCTGGCCGAACCTCATCCATGAGACCGGCGCGCGGCGGATCCCGATGCTGCTGGTCAATGCGCGGATCACGGAGAAATCCTACCGGTCGTGGCGGCGCTCATTCGGGCTTGCGGGCCATCTGCTTGGCAATTTCACGCGCTGCCTTGCCCAGTCGGAACGCTCGGCGCATTATCTCCGGGCGCTCGGCGCGCCGTCCGTTGATTTCTTCGGCAATCTGAAATTCGCCGCCAAACCGTTGCCGGCCGACCCTGAAAAACTCGATGCCCTGACCGGCGCGATCGGCGATCGGCCGCGCTGGCTGGCCGCGAGCACCCACCGCGCGGAGGAGGAGATCATCCTTGGCGCCGATCGGATATTGCGCGAAGAGCGTCCCGATCTGCTGACGCTGATCGTCCCCCGGCATCCGGAGCGCGGGGCGGAAGTCGCGACGCTTGCCGCCCGGCAGGGCCTCGCGGTGCGCCGCCGTGCCGAGGGCGCGCTGCCGGATGCGGCGTGCGCTGTCTATGTTGCCGATACCATTGGCGAGCTCGGGCTATTTTACCGCGCGACCGACATTGCCTTTATCGGCGGCTCGCTGGTGCCGAAGGGCGGGCAGAACCCGCTTGAGGCAGCGCGGCTTGACTGCGCGCTGCTGCACGGCCCGCATATGTCCAATTTCGCCGAAGTGATGACCGCCTTCAACGCCCGCTCGGCGAGCCGGGAAGTGACGGATGCGGAAAGCCTCGCCGCAGCGGTGCGCGATTATCTCGACAACCCGTGGATTTGCCGCGACATGGCGTTTCGCGCCGCCGCCGTCGTCACCGGCGGCCAGGAGACGCTGGAGCGGACGCTCAAAGTGATCGAGGAGACGTTGCAGCAGGGAGTGCGACCATGAAGGCGCCCCGTTTCTGGGCACGCAATGCGGGCGGCGTGATGCCGGCGCTGCTGTCGCCGCTCGCGCTGCTTTACGGCGGGGCGAGCCGGCTGCACAGATCCTTGCAATGGACGCAGAGGGTGGATGTCCCCGTCATCTGTATCGGTAATGTCGTCGCCGGCGGCGCGGGCAAGACGCCGGTCGCCATCGCCATCGCCCGCATGTTCCTTGCAAAGGGGTTACGCCCGCATTTTCTGACGCGCGGCTATGGCGGATCACTGAAGGGGCCGGTCCGCGTCGTTCTCGACGTGCATAAATTTGCCGAGGTCGGCGATGAAGCGCTGATCCTCGCCGAAACCGCGCCGACATGGGTTGCGAAGGATCGTGTCGCAGGGGCGGCCGCCGCCGCGAAGGCGGGCGCCGATATCATCATCATGGATGACGGATTTCAGAACCCCTCGCTGCATAAGGATTTCTCGCTCCTCGTGCTCGATGCGGACTATGGCATCGGCAACGGCCGCATGCTTCCGGCCGGGCCGCTTCGTGAGCCGCTGGAGGCGGCGCTTGCGCGCACTGACGCCGTTGTCCTGGTTGGTAAGGATGATGGGTCGAGAGAATTTAACCGGTTAATCATAAGTAAGCCCGTATATAAAGCGATGCTTGTTCCGGGGCCGAAAAGTGAGCAGCTGAGCGGCGAGCGGGTCGTTGCCTTTGCCGGCATCGGGCGGCCCGAGAAGTTCTTCGCCAGCCTGAAGCAGGCTGGCTGCACGCTCATCCAAAACTTCAGCTATCCGGACCATCATGTTTATAATGCTGATGAAATCATGCGTATGGTGGAGCGAGCGACCGCTGCGGATGCGGCCCTCGTCACGACGCGAAAAGATTATGTTCGCCTGCCGGAGGAAGCCCGCCTGATGGTGGCTGTGCTTGATGTCGAGATGGTTTTCGCGGCGCCCGAGGGGTTGCAGGCCGCGCTTCTTGCGCTAATGAAGGCGAGGGCGGCATGAGCGATATCTCGCTTCGCTACCGTCTTGAATGGCTGGCGGTGAAGGCGGCCGTCGGTGTTTTTCGCGCCCTCGGGCGGGAGCGGGCGTCTGATTTCGGCGGCTGGCTCGCAGGTAAAATCGGGCCGCGCCTTGGCGTTCATCGTCTTGCAAAGACCAATATGCAGCGCGCGCTGCCGGCGCTCAGCGAGGCGGAGATCGCCGCAAAGCTCGACGGGATGTGGGATAATCTCGGCCGGAACATCGGGGAAATTCCCTTCAACCGCGAGATTTTGAGCGATACCGAAACTGTCGAACTGGTCGGCGGCGAGTATCTCGACGCCTGCCTTGAGAGCGGGAAGGCGGCCTTTTTCGTCACCGCCCATTATGGCCCGTGGGAGCTGGTCGCGCTGGTCGGGCGGAGACTTGGCGCGCGGGCGACGGGGATTTACCGCGCCGCCAATAATCCGCTCGTCGAGAACTATTTCCAGTCGATGCGGGCTGATCCCGATTACAGCTTTGTGCCGAAGGGGATGGAAGGCGCGCGCGCCATTCTGAAAGCCGCGCGGAGCGGCGGCGCCATTGTCCTGCTTAACGATCAAAAGCTGAACGGCGGCGTCGCCGTTCCCTTTTTCGGGCGCGAGGCCATGACGGCGCCGGCGGTTGCCGAGATCGCGACTAAAATGGATGTGCCGATCCACCCGATGCGGGCCGAACGGCTGCCGGGCGGGCGGCGCCGGCTCACCATCTACCCGGCGCTTGAGGTTGCGAAAACAGGCGATCGCAAGCGCGATGTCTATGCCATCCTCAAAGCTATCAATGAAACATATGAGCAATGGATAAGCGAGCGGCCGGACCACTGGTTCTGGGTCCATAACCGCTGGTCATAACAGGCGTTCGGCCACTCAGCTTGCGAGCGCGAGGGCGGCTTTCTCCTTGCGCGCCTTGCTGAGGCGCTCAAAGGCGATCCGGTCGGCGATTTCGGCGGTGGTCCGCTCCTCCCGCTCCGCCCGCTTGAAGATATCAAGACAGGTGTCATAAATGCGCCCGACATGGTGCATCGCCTTCTCCCGATCAAAGGACGGCCCTTCATGGCTGACAAGGATGATCCCGCCGGCATTGAGCGCATAATCGGGCGTATAGAGGATGCCGCGCGCCATCAGCGCCTCGGCATGGCGCGGCTCGGCAAGCTGGTTGTTCGCGGAGCCCGCGACGATATGCGCCTTGAGGCGCGGAATGGTATTATCGTTGAGGATCGCCCCGAGGGCGCAAGGCGCGAACACCTCAACCTCCTGATCATAGATCGCATCGACGTGGGTGGCAGTCGCGCCAAGCTCCGTCACCGCCTTGCGGACGAGCGCCTCATTGATATCGGCGACAATGATCTTTGCGCCGCCGTCTTTCAGAAGTTTGCAAAGGCCAAAGCCGACATGGCCGAGCCCCTGGACCGCGACGCGCATACCGGCAAGGGAATCCTTTTTCAGCCGGAACAGAACGGCGGCTTTCAGGCCTTGAAAAACGCCGAATGCGGTCGCCGGAGAGGGATCGCCTGCATTGCCTTCCGCAATTCCGGCGATATGGCGGGTGGCGCGGCGGGCATGTTCAAGATCGGTCGGATCCGTGCCGACATCCTCGGCGGCAATGTAGCGCCCGCCGAGCTGATCAACGGCGCGCCCGAAGGCCTCCATCAGGGCCGGGGTCTTGTCGGTTCGGGAATCGCCGATGATCACTGATTTCCCGCCCCCGAGATTGATGCCGGCAAGCGATGATTTATAGGTCATTCCCCGCGACAGGCGCAGCACATCGGCGAGCGCTGCCTCCTCGCTCTCATACTTCCACATGCGCGTGCCGCCAAGCGCCGGGCCAAGCGTGGTGTCATGCACGGCGATAATGGCCTTGAGGCCCGTCGCCTGGTCATGGACAAACAGAACGGCTTCGTGGTTGTCGAAATCATTAGCGGAAAAAACAGACATATCATCCTCGATTGAAAAGTTATCAAAGAAGCTCCCTACTTCATACTTCTCTGATATAGGAGAGAATCAACCGGAAACTGCGGGTTTTCTTAACTTCGCAGCTTCCTTTCGGAACAGCCGGGCGCAGCTTTATAAAGTTGCCCGTGCGCATGTGGAAACGCAATAAATGCTCGGGCGCCGAACGGGTGGTGCGGGCGGCGGGACGCGCGTTTCGACTCAGACACGACCTTTATTCCTAAGAATATCCAGAACATGCGCGCCAATCGCGAGCGATGAGGTCAGCCCCGGGCTTTCCATACCAAAGAGATTGACGAGGCCCGGAAGTCTGTGCGCGCTCTCATCCAGGATGCAGAAATCACCGCTGACGCCCTCTTGCGTTTTGAGCTTGGGCCGGATGCCGGAATAGGCGGGGATCAGGCTGCCATCCGGAAGCGCCGGGAAGTAGCGGCGGATTGCCTCATAGAAGCTCTCGGCGCGGGACCCGTCCACGGCGTAGTCGAGTTGGTCAACCCATTGCTGATCCGGCCCGAAGCGGATCTGTCCGGCAAGGTCGATCGTGACGTGAATGCCGAGGCTCGCCGTTCGCGGCATCGGATAGATGAGGCGCGAAAAGGGGGAGCGCTTCGTCATTGTGAAATAGCTGCCTTTGACAATGTCGCGGGGCGGGATCAAATCCGGCGCAAGGCCGTGGATATTTGCGGCCACCTCCTGCGCGTGAAGCCCCGCCGAATTAATGAGGTTGCGGCAGCGGATTGTCTCGCCGCCCGCGCGGATCTCAAACCCGTCCCGGGTCGGGGCGGCCCGCTCGAACGCCGTTGCGAAGGCGATCTGGCCGCCGTGATCCTCGATCTCGCCAACGTAAGAGAGCATAAGCTGGTGACTGTCGATAATACCCGTGGAGGGGGAGAGGAGCGCGGCTTTGCAAAAGAGCGCGGGCTCCAGTCGCATCGCCTCGGCGGCGGAGAGTGGGATAAGATCGACAACGCCGTTTGCCGCCGCGCGGCGTGAGATGTCGACAAGCGGCGCCACTTCCGCGTCCTCTGTCGCGACGATCAGTTTGCCGCAGCGCTGACGCGGAATATGGCGGCTTTGGCAGTACTCATAGAGCAGCTTCTTGCCCGCGACGCAGAGGCGCGCCTTCAGGCTGTCTTTCGGATAATAGATGCCGGCATGGATCACCTCGCTGTTGCGCGACGACGTCTCCTCCCCGAAATGGCGATGACGCTCGAGGATGAGCACCTCGCGGCCCGCTGTCGCCAGCGCACGGGCAATGGCGAGGCCGATAACCCCTGCGCCGATAACGATATTTTCCACATCTACGCTCATGCTCTCTCCCCTACCAGCTTTTTGGCCGGGGAGAAAGCCTCGAATGTGAGGACCAGGAACCTCTCTCCGGCGTCTCTTTATGCTTGAAAAAAGCCGAAAATCTGCGACGCTTCGAGAAGACGGGTGACGGAAATATAAAGCGGGCCGGAGATTGCGCGTTTGCGAGGCCCGGGCACGCGAAACCGGTTATTCCGCGACGCGGGAGAGGAACGCCGCGATGCCGTGCAATTCCCGATGCTGCGCGATTTCCTGTTAACGATATTCGTCAATAATTTATAAATTCGCCCCGGATATGGTGCTTGTGTTGAACCGGTTGCTGGTTTACTAAAATACGGTATTCAGACAAAATATAGATGTTCTGTAAGCGGCGATAACAATTGCTGGGGGCGATGAAAACGTGTCAAACGTGACGGTGACGGTAGAGAAGACAACTCCGGAGAAAGAACAGCCGGCCCGCGCGCATATTATCGTGGTCGGAAATGCCAAGGGCGGATCGGGCAAATCGACCACTGCCATGCATGTCATCATCTCGCTGCTGACCATGGGCTTCAAGGTCGGCGCGATCGATCTCGACGGCAAGCAGAAGACCCTTGGCCGCTACATCGAGAATCGCCAGAACTACATCACCAAGCGAAAGCTCAACCTGCCCATGCCGTCGCTCCGGGTGATCGAGCCGAGTCTCAAGAAGAATATGGACGAGGCGCAGTCTGACGAACGCTCGCGCTTTGTCGCCGCGCTGCAGGAGCTGGTCTATGAGAACAACTTCGTCGTCGTGGACTGCCCGGGCGCGGACAGTTTTATCTCCAAGCTCGGCCATTCCTTCGCCGATACGCTGCTGACCCCGATGAATGACAGCTTTATCGATCTTGATCTGCTGGCAACGGTCAACGGCTCCAACCTCGAGGTCGAGAAGCCGAGCTGGTACAGCGAAATGGTCTGGGAGCAGCGCAAGCGGCGCGCCCTGATCGACAATCATAAAATCGACTGGGTGGTGATGCGCAACCGCCTCTCGCACACGGACGCGCATAACAAGCGGCATATCGAGAAGATCCTCAACAAGCTGGCCCAGCGGATCGCATTTCGTGCCGCGCCGGGCTTTGGCGAGCGCGTGGTGTTCCGCGAGCTGTTCCTCAAAGGGCTGACCATGCTCGATCTCAACAAGAAGGGCGTCGGCGTCAAGATGTCGATGAGCCATGTCGCCGCGCGCCATGAGCTGCGCCACCTCATCAAGGCGCTTAACCTGCCGGGCGTCGAGGAGCGGGTAGAGAAGCTTTAACGCCGAGGCGCGGCGTGGAACGATAGCCCCTCGCGCCTAATCAAAAATTTACCTTTTTCGCATATTCTCCCGATCATGGAGACTGGCAGCGCTATTGCCCGGCGGGGCAGGCCGGCCGATCTCGCAATCAGGGAGGAGCCTGTGAGCCGCTTTATTCATTTCGCCGGTGATCTTGTTCTGTCGCGTGCGGCATCCCGTGCGGCATTTTTCGCAATGCTACTCCTGCTTTCGCTCGCAATTCTGCTGATGCTGCCGCGGACCGGCGAGGCGGCGCCCGAGACGGTCTGCTTTGATCGGGCGGCACTGATTGCCCATCTCAACGGAAAATTCTCGGAAACGCCGATTGCCGCGGGTCTTGCCGCCAACGGCAGCATGGTCGAGGTCTTCTCAAGCCCCGAGGGGGACACATGGACCATCGTCCTCACGGGGCCGGACGGGGCGACCTGCGTGATGGCATCAGGCGAATCCTGGATTGGCGTGACGCTTCCCAAGAACGACAAGATCAGCTAGCGCGCGTCCATCGCCTGATTCTCTAACTCCCTCTCTCGACGTGTCATCGCCGGTTCATGCCGCGGCGCTGCGCGTGAAATTTGCGTCTATGCAGATGTTTCAATTCAGCATAGCTTGTGCCATGAACCTGCAACAGGCAGGACGTAACAGGGAAAACAAGGAGAACAGGAATGATTGGTTACGTGACGCTCGGCACGAATGATATCGAGAAATCAACCGCCTTTTACGATGCTCTGCTCGGGGAGATCGGTGCGAAGCGGATTATCAGCTCGGACCGGATGAGCATGTGGAGCGTGGCGCGCGGCCAGCCGATGCTCGCGGTGATCAAACCCTATGATGGAAAGCCCGCCGTTGCCGGAAACGGAACGATGCCGGCGCTCGCCATGGACAGCAGCGAGACCGTGAAGAAGATGTATGAAAAGGCCATCTCGCTCGGCGCAACCGACGAAGGGGCGCCGGGGCCGCGCCAGGACGGGCGGATGTATTTCGGCTACGTCCGTGATCCCGAAGGACACAAGCTCGCCTTCTATACCTACACCGCCTGACGAGGGCCGCCTGCGGGCGCGCCGGAATTACAACGCCGGCGCGTCCACATTGGCATCTTTAAGGGCCGTCTGAAGCTGCGCCTTCAGCCGCGCGAGGCCGGCCTCATCGCGCGCTTCACAGCGGGCGACCAGCACCGCCTGCGTATTGGATGCGCGCAGCAGCCACCAGCCGTCTTCCGTCATCACCCGGACGCCGTCAATATCGGTGAATTCCGCCCCATTTTTGGCAAGCGCGTCACGGATTCGCGCAACGGCGTCGAATTTTTCCTCATCGGGGCATTCGAACCGCAGCTCCGGCGTATTGACCATGCTTGGCAGGTCGTCGCAGAGCGCCGCGAGGCTTTTCTCGCCCGTGCTGATGATATTTAGAAGGCGGATAGCAACGTAAATCGCATCGTCATAGCCGTAGAAATGATCGTTATAGAAGATGTGGCCGCTCATCTCTCCGGCGAGCGGGGCGTTCACTTCCTGCATCTTCGATTTGATCAGCGAATGGCCGGTGCGCCACATGATCGGCTCGCCGCCGGCCTTGCGAATGGTATCGAACAGCACCTGGCTCGCCTTCACATCGGCGATGATGGGCGCGCCGGGGTTATCCTTCAGCATGTCCTGGGCGAGAATGGCGAGAAGTTGGTCGCCCCAGATGATCCGGCCGAGATTGTCGACAACGCCGATGCGGTCGCCGTCGCCATCAAAGCCGATGCCGATATTGGCGTCTATCCCCTTGACCGCCTGGATCAGATCCTGAAGGTTTTCGGCGACAGTCGGATCGGGGTGGTGATTGGGGAAAGTGCCGTCGATCTCATCGAACATCAGCATATGACGGCCGGGCAGTTTCGCGACCACCTGGCGGAGCGCTTCGCCGGTCGCCCCGTTGCCGCAATCCCAGACGACGCTGAGATCCTTGCCGGGGGTGAAATCGCGGAGCAGGCGGGTAACGTATTTTTCCATGATCGGATGCTCGATTACTTTGCCGCTGCCCGCCTCGAAGGGGCCGCTTGCGGAAAGCCTGCCGAGCTGCTGGATCTGTTCCCCAAAAAATGACTTGCCCGCCAGCATCATCTTGAAGCCGTTGTGGGTCGGCGGGTTATGCGAGCCGGTGACCATGATGCCGCCGCCGGTGCCGAGCTCATAGGTCGCGAAATAAAGCATCGGCGTCGGCCCGAGCCCGATGTCATAGACATCAACGCCGGTTGACGTAAGGCCGCGGATCAGCGCGGCTTTCAGCATCGGCGAGGTGGTCCGCCCGTCCATGCCGACCGCGACAGAATCCAGCTTCTTCTGCTTCACCAGTGTGCCGAAGCTGCGTCCGATGGCCTCCGCATCCTTTTCAAAGACGGTTTCATTGACGATACCGCGGATATCATATTCACGAAGAATGGTCGGTTTGAAGACATGCTTGCTCATGGGTCAGGTTGCTTTCTGAGGGGGGCAGGAAAATTCGTGTGGCCGGCCGATGCTGGTATAATTGAAACCGTGCCTCGCCATATCATGCGGATCATAAACATTCCGTAAATCGACAATAACCGGCGCGCGCATCAGCGCTTTCACACGGGCCAGATCAAGGGCGCGGAATTCGTTCCATTCGGTGATGACGACGAGTGCGTCCGCCGTCTCGACGGTCGCATAGGAGCTCTCGCAAAGCTCGATATCGGGCAGCAGCTTGCGGGCTTCGGGCATGCCTTCGGGATCATAGGCGCGAATGCGCGCGCCCGCGTTGATCAGCGAGGGGATGATGGCGAGGCTCGGGCTTTCGCGCATATCGTCGGTATTCGGCTTGAAGGTGAGGCCGAGGATGGCAATGGTCTTGCCCGCGACGCTGCCGCCGCAAGCCGCGATTACCCGCGCCGCCATCTCCTGTTTGCGTTTCTCGTTGATGTCGATGACGGTGTCGACAATGCGTAGCGGCGCGCCGGCGGTAACCGAGGTTTCGAAAAGCGCCCGCGTATCCTTCGGAAAGCAGGAGCCGCCGAAACCCGGCCCCGGGTGCAGGAATTTCGCCCCGATGCGCCGGTCAAGCCCGATGCCGCGCGCGACGTCATGCACATTCGCGCCGACTTTTTCGCAGAGATCGGCGATCTCGTTTATGAAAGTGATCTTGGTCGCAAGAAACGCGTTGCCCGCATATTTCGTGAGTTCCGCGCTCTCAAGGCTGGTGAAGAGAAGCGGCGTCTGGATGAGCGAGAGCGGGCGATAAATATCCGCCATCACCTTTTGTGCGCGCGTCGCCAGCGTCCCGACAATAATCCGGTCGGGGTGCATGAAATCCTCGATCGCCGCCCCCTCGCGGAGGAATTCAGGGTTGGAGACAATATCGAAATCGGCATTCGGGTTAGCCTCGCGAATGATCCGCGCAACCTCGCGGCCGGTGCCGACGGGAACGGTCGATTTCGTCACCACCGCCGTATAGCCGCGAAGCAGCGGCGCAATCTCCTTCGCCGCCGCATAGACATAGCTGAGATCCGCCTGCCCGTCGCCGCGCCGGCTTGGCGTGCCGACGGCGATGAAGATGGCATCCGCGCCGTCGACGGCGCCTTTCATGTCGGTATCGAAGCGGAGGTAGCCTGACCGCCGGTTCTTCTCCACCATCGCTTGAAGGCCCGGCTCGAAGATCGGGATCTCGCCGGCATTCAGGCGGGCGATCTTCTCCTCGTCCATGTCGATACAGATCACGTCGTGGCCGAATTCCGAAAAGCAGGTGCCCGAAACCAGCCCGACATAGCCGGTGCCTATCACGGCGATATGCATTCAGCTCTCTCCGTCAGTTGTAACGCGGGAAGATATACTACAGAGTTGCGGCAATTTTTTTGACAATGGCGAGAATATCATCCCGCATGTCGGCGCGGTTGAGGGCGAAGGCGATATTTGCCTCCAGAAAGCCGATCTTGTCGCCGCAGTCATAGCGCGTTCCCTCGAACTTCATGCCGTGAAACGGAATATCGCCGAGCATCGCGGAGAGCGCGTCGGTGAGCTGGATCTCATTCCCGGCGCCGCGCTGCTGGGTTTCGAGAAGCGCGAAGATCTCGGGCTCCAGAATATAGCGGCCGATGACCGCCATGTTGGACGGGGCGTCCTTGGGCGCGGGCTTTTCGACAAGCCCGTTGATGGTGACGAGATTGCCCTTTTCCTCGCCCAGGCTCAGGATGCCATAGCGGGAGGTATGCTCATGCGGCACTTCCATGACCGCGAGCATGTTGCCGCCGCCCACCTTCTCGCGCGCCTCAACCATCTGCGCGAGGCAGGGAGTATCGGCGAGGATCAGGTCGTCGGCAAGGATCACTGCAAAGGGCTCGTCGCCGACCAGTCTTTTTGCGCACCACACCGCATGGCCGAGGCCGAGCGGCTCCTGCTGGCGGATATAGGCAATGCTGCCGGGCTTGGGGACGCTCGCCTGCAGCTCTTGCAGCAGGCCTTTCTTGTTGCGTTCGCTAAGCACGCTTTCCAGCTCGTAGGAATGATCGAAATGATCCTCGATCGTCGCCTTGCCGCGACCGGTGACGAAGATCAGATCCTCGATGCCGGCGGCGCGGGCCTCTTCGACCGCATACTGGATGAGCGGCTTGTCAACGACCGGCAGCATCTCCTTCGGCATTGCCTTGGTGGCAGGTAGAAACCTTGTGCCGAGCCCGCCGACAGGGAACACGGCCTTGCGTATTTTTTTTGACATATTACCCGGTGCTTTCCATTAACTTCGTAAAATTTATGACATTTAGCCTGCGACGATAGCAAGCGCGTTTTTCAGCGTTTGAGGAGAAAATCCTTTGCCTGATTAAGTTTTGCGGCCATGTAATCCGAGCCGTTATGGTCGGGGTGAAATTTTTTCATGAGCCGCCGGTGGGCCGCTTTGATGTCCGCAACACTGGCGCTCTCGTCGAGTTCGAGGATGGCGAACGCTTCGGCCCGGGTCATGCCGCCCGATGACGAACGGCTTTGCTGGCGGGAGTGGCTGTTCTCGCGCGTCTCCTCACCGGCTGCGTCAAATTCCTCGCCAAATTTGCGGCTGATGAAGCTTTCGACGATGGTGATCGTCGGCTCATCATCCTGCACTTCGCGCAGAAATGCGCCGATCTCAGCGCGGCTGAGGGCGGAGAGACGGCGGCCCTCAAACTGACCTTCGAGGATCGTCGCGTCCATCTCGCCGCTATCATGATCGAGGCGCGCCGCGAGGTAGCGGGTGCGCACATCGGAGGTTTGTCCTTCCGACGGCTGACGGCTGCTGAAAAGCGGTTTGTCGCGGAGAAAGAAAAGCGCCGCGAGCACGAAGGGCGGCGCGTAGGAGAAGCGACCAGTGAGGATAAAGAAGCCGGCCGCGACGGAGCAGACGAGCACCGCGCCGATGCGAAGGCCCTTCAGGATCTTGGCCGGTTCCGCATTCGCGAGCGCCTGACTGCCAATGATCAGGGCGACCAGCAATGTAACGCCGAGGATGAAGAGTGCGAGCATCGGCGTTACTTGATCTGGTCAAGCAGCAGCGTGGCCTCGCCGCCGGCTTTTCTGCTGAAATCACTGAGCGCCGTGCGCCCGCCCGCCGCATAGGCCGCAACGGCGCGCAGCAGCGTACGGAGCATCGCGGCACTCGCGCTGTCGAAGCGGCAGTACGCGCCGCCCGACAGCTTGGCGATCTGGCGAAAGCAATTCTCGGCAATACGGTCATGACCTTCCTGAAAGACAAAGACCGGCACTTTCAGCATGCCGAGCTGACCGGCGAGATGGCAAAGGGCGTCCGCATCTTCCTCCATGCAGTCGCCGACATAAACGAGGGCATTGATGCGTTCCTTCTTTGTCTCCTTGAGGGCGTGCTTCAGGACCCTTTCGATCTGCGTGTGGCCGCCGAGGCAAAAGACACGCGACATCGGGCGGATCAGCGCCTTGCTGTCCGCGGTCCAGCGGGTGGCGCGAAACTCTCCAAATCCGCGAAAGAACGCGACCTGAAGCTCCAGCCCGCCGATTGCGGCCGCTTCCTCGAACATCTCATGCTGCAGGTGGCTGGCGCGGTCCCATGTCGGCTGGCGGCTCGCGGTGGCATCGATGGCAAAGATCAAACGGCCGTTGCTCCCGCCTGCGCGCTGCGCCGGCGTTGCGGCGACCTTGCGCAGAAACTCCGCCACTTCGTCTTTGGCGGACGGGGCGGGGGCAATTTTGCCGGCCGGTGCTTTTATATCTTTTGCCAAACCCTGACATCTCCTGACGCAAACACTGTCTAACTAGATAGGAGGATTAGTGGAAAAATTCAATTAACGAGCAAGAATGTACAGGCCGGTGACGGGAGCCTGCGGTGGGCAAAAGCATCCGCCAATGCCGGCCGGCCGGATCAGAGCTTGCCATGCTAGACCATCTCGGTCATAAGGCAATTCTGATGTTCTGTTATCGCGGCGATCCGATCCCCGTTCGCGGCGATGTCCACAAGCTTTCGCGCGCTGCGGTTTCGGTTTCAGATGACGCTCAAACACTTCTTCTCACTTCCCGGTCACCGCGAGACGTGGCGCATCGCCTGGCCGGTCATCCTGTCGAATTCATCGGTGCCGTTACTTGGCGCGGTTGACACTGCCGTCGTCGGCCATCTGCCGGACGCACATTACATTGGATCGGTCGCCATCGGCGCGATGATCTTCAGTTTTCTCTACTGGGGGTTCGGATTCCTGCGCATGGGGACGACCGGCTTCATCGCGCAGGCGGTCGGACAGAAGGATGGCGGCGAGGTCCGGGCCGTGCTCGCCAGGGCGCTTCTGACGGCGCTGGTGATCGGCGTGCTGGCGTTGCTCTTTCAGCATCTCGTTCTCTGGTTCGCCCTCGATCTGATCAAGGCATCGGGGGCGGTGGAAGCGGGCGCCCGCGATTATTTCTTCGCGCGGATCTGGGGCGCGCCGGCGGTCTTTGCCAACTATGCTCTGATGGGATTTTTCATCGGCGTCGGCAATACCCGCGCCGCGCTCATTGTGCAGATCTTTATGAATGCGCTCAACATCCTTCTCGATCTTGTTTTTGTCCTCGGCTTCGGCTGGGACGTGACGGGCGTCGCCGCAGCAACGGCGATATCGGAGATGCTGGCGCTCGTGCTCGGCCTTTATCTGGTGCGGCGGGAGCTGCGCCGGATCAGCGGCGGCTGGCACCGTGCGGCGATCCTCTCCCTGTCGAAAATGCTGCGGCTTCTCTCGGTCAATTTCGATATCTTTATCCGCACGATCCTGCTGATCACGGCCTTCGCGTGGTTTACCGCGGCCGCGGCGGAGGAGGGGGACGTGACGCTCGCCGCGATTGCCGTGCTGATGAATTTCGTGCATTTCATCTCCTACGGCCTCGACGGCTTTGCGTTTGCCGCCGAGGGGATGGTCGGCGTCGCGATCGGCGCGAAAAAAGTCAGTCGCCTTCGCGAGATCATCCTGATCACGAGCTTCTGGGCGCTGGTGGTGGCGATCCTTTACGCGCTCGTCTATCTTATCTTCGGGCCGCTGGTGGTCAATCTGCTGACCAGTATCGAGGAGGTGCGCCTCCGGGCGTATGACTTCCTGCCCTGGCTCGTCGCGATGCCGCTCATCGCCATCTGGTCCTACCAGATCGACGGCATCTTTATCGGCGCGGTGCAGTCCAAAGAGATGCGCAACGGCATGATCATCGCATTCCTCGCCTATTTGCTCTGCATGAAGGGATTCGGCGCGCTTTGGGGGGCGCATGGGCTCTGGGCGGCGCTGATGGTCTTTATGGCGACACGGTCGCTGGCGCTGGCCTTCTTTTACCCGCGCATCGAACGGCGGGCGCGCGAGCAGCCTTAACTACTCTGCGCTGCGGCGGCGGAACTTTTCAATTGCCGTATAGACAGGCGGCACAATTGCAATGATCAGCGCAATGCGGATCACATGCATGGTCGAGACGAAGGCGACATCGATGCCAAGGGCGAGGGCAACGAGGGACATCTCGGCAAGCCCGCCGGGGCTGAAGGCGAGGACAATGCCTGCGCCGCTGACGCCGATTGCATCGGCGAAGGCCCAGGCGAAGGCGGCGGCAATGCCGACCATCAGCGCGGTCGAGGCGAAGCTGAGGGCGATGACGTTGCGAATGTCCGAGAAGCGGGTTCCGAGAAAGCGCGCCCCCATCGCCGTGCCGATCACGAGCTGCGCGGCGTAGACGAGGATCATCGGCGGGGCGACATCGGTGATGCCCGCCATCTGGACGAACGCCGTGGCGGCGAGCGGCCCCATCAGGTGATAGGCGGGCAGGCGGCAGAGGCGGCCGCCGATATAGCCAAGCACCGCCGCTAGCAGAAGCCAGCCGTCGCCGATCAGGTCGTTGAAATTGCCAAACAGCGGCGCCATCTGCGCGCTGCTGTCAAATCCGCCGCTAAAGCGAAAGATCATCGGCACGGTCATGACGAGGATGAGGATGCGTGAGGCATGGATGAGCGCAATGACCGAGCCGTTACCGCCTCTCTCCTGACCGATTTCATACATCACATTGATACCGCCGGGCGCGGCCGAGAAATACGCGGTCACCGGATCCAGCCTGCCAATGCGCCGGTAGAAGAGATAGACGAGGATCATCGAAATCACGATGCTGATCAGCAGGAGCGCAAGCCCGCCGCTCCAGCGGGTCATGGCGGCAAGCGTATCGGTGGAGAAGCCGCAGCCCAGCATCACGCCGAGAATGGCTGTCATGATTTTGCGGAACGTCTCGTTGACCGAAACATCGCGCCCGCGGAGCGACGCAACGGTCGCGATACACATGGCGCCCAGCATCCAGGCGAGAGGAAAGTTCAGAACGAAGAAGATCGCGCCGCCGATCGCGCCAACAAAAAGTGCGAAAGCGGTCTGTTTCAAATCCTTCATTTACGGGTGCCTATCAAAAAACTCTCGCATGGCGGAATGCGTCACTCATCGGGCCAGGCGGCGCGCATCGTTGCAGCAGCAACCGTTGCATAGCATGTTGATCGCGGTGGGAAAAGAGAGCTCTCGCGCATGGGAGATCTGCAGCGGGAGCCGGACGCGCGGGTGTTCGTAGTCGGCGGGACGATCCCGCCCGCCGATTTACAAACAGATGAAGCCCTGCGCGCCGGCGGGCGATGCCGTGCAGAGATGTCATGCAGGTCGTCTTACCTGCCGAGCTGCATCCCGCCATCGACGATCATCAACTCACCGGTGACCATGCTGCTGCCTTCGATGAACATCAGCGCGGCATCGGCGATATCTTCCGGCTGGCAGACGGCCCTGAGCGGAGTGCTGTTTTTCAGCTTCTTCTTGGCAAGCTCATATTTCTCTTCGCCATAGCCGCCGAGCAGCCAGCGGGTTTCGATAAAGCCCGGGCAGACGGCGTTGACACGGATTTCCGGGCCGAGCGCGCGGGCGAGCGCCTTGGTCATCGAGTTAAGCCCGCCCTTGGAGGCGACATAGGCGATGGAGGAGCCGGTGCCGTGCGTGCCGGCGATCGATGAAATCATGACTACGGCGCCTTTGCCGGTCTCTTTCATGTAAGGAGCGACGGCGCGCGTCATCTGGTAGGGGCCGATGGTGTTGACGGCGAAAATTTCGTGGAAATCCTGGGCGTTCAGCCCGTCGAGATCGTTATGGGCGACGAATTTCGTCCGCCCCGCGTTGTTGACGAGCGCGTCAATCCGGCCCCATTTGTCATAGGCCGCCTTGGCCATGGCGCGACAATCCTCGTCCTTCGAGACGTCGCCCTGGAAGAGCAGGGTCTCGACGCCCGTCGCGGCGCAGGCGGCTTCGGTCTCCTCCGCCTCTTTCAGGCTTCTTGTGTAGTTGATGACGACGTTGTAACCGCGGCTTGCAAGCGCGAGGGCGATCGCCGCTCCTGCTCCGGTCGCGGAGCCGGTGACGAGGGCGACCTTGTTCGCTGATGACATGACATATCCTTTGTTCTTTTGTTTTATGTTATGCGCGACAGACTACAGAAGAACGCGTCTAATATAAAAGGGAAATTTGCCTTGTCGCGCGTCCGCCCCGACATATTTCGGCGCTGCCAGTCCTCGGCAGTTGTTATGCAGCCCGCTTGGCACTAAAGTTACGGGAACGGACCGCAAGCAGGGGAGCAGACGGTAAGATGAAACCCGACGTAAAGGCGTTTTTCCACAAACCTACCTATACGGTGAGCTATGTCGTCGCCGATCCCGAAAGCCGCAAGGCGGTGATTATCGACAGCGCGCTTGACTATGATCACGCCGCCGGCTCCACCGCGACGACCACCGCGGACGAGATTATTGCCTTCGTGCGGGAACAAAAATATTCCATTGAATTTATATTGGAGACGCATGTTCACGCCGATCACCTGACCGCGGCGCCGCATCTGCAGCGGCAGCTTGGCGGCCGGATCGGGATCGGCGCGCGCGTCAGCACCGTCCAGTCGACATTCAAGAAGATCTATAACTTCGGCGATGATGTGGCTGAGGATGGCTCGCAGTTTCATGTGCTGTTTGACGACGGCGAGATTTTTCATGTTGGGGGCCTGCGGATCGAGGTCATGGCAACGCCCGGCCATACGCCCGCCTGCATCACCTACATCATCGGTGATGCGGCCTTTATCGGCGACACGCTGTTTATGCCCGATTATGGCACGGCGCGCTGCGATTTTCCGGGCGGCGATGCGCGCATTCTCTATCGCTCGATCCGCAAGATCCTCGCGCTGCCGCCCGAGACGCGGCTTTTTCTCTGCCATGACTATGCGCCAAACGGGCGGGAGTATTTATGGGAGACAACCGTTGCCGAGCAGCGGGCAAAAAATATCCATATCCATGACGGCGTGAGCGAGGATGAGTTCGTCAAAATGCGGACGGAGCGGGATAAGACGCTCTCCATGCCGGCGCTGATTATTCCCTCGATCCAGGTGAATATGCAGGCCGGTCACCTGCCGCCGCCGGAGGAGAACGGCATCGCCTATCTGAAAGTGCCGCTCAACGCGCTTTAGCCGCGCGCGGCACGCCATACCGCGGCTGCCCGGCGGGCGGGATCAGGAATTGCTCTTCTGGGCGATATAGCTTGGCAGTCTGAGATCGGGCGCGACGACGAAGCAGGAAACGCGCTGTTTGGCGAGACTGTTGCACGCTTCGCGCGCTTCCGCCTCATCAAAGCCGACGAACTGCGCGCGGTAGAAGGGCTTGCCGTCGGAGAGCGCCTTCTCGATATTGACGCGACGTCCCTGCAGCAGGCGGCTCGACTGCTCGGTCGCCTTGTAGATCTGGTTCTCCGCTGTCGATTTCTGGCTGAAGGCGCCGATCTGGATGGCCCAGTTCATATTCGCCGTCTTGTCCGTCTCGAAGCCGGAGCCGGCCGCCGCCGTGGTCGTGCTGCCGCGGGTGACGGAAACGCCGGTTGCGTTCATGTCACTCACCGTATAGACGCTGGCGCCGCTTGCGGGTGGTGTCGGCGCGGGGAGGGGGACAGGGGTGACGGAGGCCACCTCGACGCTCGCGGCGCGGTCATGCGGCTGGCCGAGGGCGATGCGCAGCGGCTTGTCGAACGGTGTCGGCACCGTGCTCGGGTAAATCGCCTCGATCTTCTCAAACCCGGTGTCGAGCAGCGACATCATGTGCGCATCGCGGCTTTTCGCGGTCTGGCCGCCGAAAACGACACCGATCAGGCGATGATTGCCGCGCTTGACAGAGGCAACGAGATTGAATCCCGAGGCGCGGATGTAGCCGGTTTTGATCCCGTCCGCGCCCTTGTACTGGCCTAGCAGATTGTTGTGGTTCTTGTGCTTGCGGCCTTTGTAGTCAAACTCCTGCAACGACATGAAATGGTAATATTGCGGGAAGTTGTGGATCAGGGCGGCACCAAGAATGGCCATGTCGCGCGCCGTGCTTTTCTGATGCTTGTTGGGCAGGCCGCTCGCGTTCCGGAAAGTCGTCCGCGTCATGCCGAGGGACTTTGCCTTTGCCGTCATCATGCGCGCAAATTCGGCTTCCGTCGGCGCCATTGCCTCGGCGAGCACGGTCGCCGCGTCATTCGCCGATTTCGTGATCAGGCCGAACATCGCGTCCTGAACGGTGATGGTCTGGCCTTTTTTCAAATCAAGCTTGGTCGGCGCCTGGCCGGCGGCCCGGGCGGAGACGGAGAGCTTCTGGTCAAGCCGGAGCTGGCCCCGCTGCAGCGCCTCGAACGTCATGTAGAGCGTCATGATCTTCGTCAGGGACGCCGGGTAAAGCCGCTCGTCGGCATTTCGGGAGTAAAGGATTTCACCGCTTCGGCTGTCCATGACGACGGCCGCATAGCGCGCCTCGGCCGTAGCGGGCAGCATTGCGACCAGAATGAAAAGGCAGAGAAGAGACGCGAGAAATGTCGAAAAGCGGGGGGCAAAAAGGCTTCCGACGCGGCGTTGCGGGCGGCGCATCTGCGGTTTGATGGCGATGGCTGTCTCTTCGGGTCCCTGGTGCAACGCTCGACCTGTTTTACTGATATTACGGATACGGTTACGCGTGGATAGTCCCACTTGTTGCCGAGTGTAGGAAAATCGGCGAATCATGTCCATCATTATTCCGATAAAAAAATTGTTATCGCATATGAACAACGAAACCTATCCTCTTGATCTGTGTGAGATAACGCGTTGCTTTCATTTCACTTTGTCAGAATATACGAGGAGGGTTAATATCCCGTTAGCCAGATCGCAAAATATTGGACAGCCCATGAAATTATTCCGCGCCGCGCTTCCCGCACTTGCCATGACGTTTCTGCTCGCCGGTTGTGCCGCCGATAGCGGCTCGGTCGGCAATCCCGTCTTCCGCCCGTTCCAGTGGTTTTCCTACGCCAACGGCGATGACATTCGCGAGCAGTGCACGGCGGGGCGCAATGCGCGCTACCGGCTGATCTACAACGCGATTTATGACGAGCAGGTGCGCACCTACGACATCGTGCAGGTTGCGCCCTCGGGCGCGGCGGTGCAGACAACAAATGTCTTTCGCGGCGGTACCATCGGCGCTGACTGGCTGCTCGGGCAGGTTTCGGGATCGGGCGCGCGCGCCGGTAACTACAGCCGCGTCGATATCAGCCTCGATGACCTGGTGGCGATCGAACAGGCGCTGATCCGCTCCGGCTTCGAGAAGCCGGCCATCCGCGGGCAGATCCTGCATTCGGACGAGTTCTACTGGATCGCGATGGTCTGCCGGGAGGGGAATTTCAAATATTACGCCTGGACTGATCGGAACGCGGATGTCGCGAAGCTGCCCTTCCGCGAGGTGCTGGCAAAAGGGGACGAGACCGGCGCCGCCTTTGTCGAGCCCTATACGCCGACCGTCTTCGGCCGCTCCTCGCGCTACTATACCGCGGGCCGGGGCGGGACCTATTTCACCATGCAGATTGGCGATAACGGCATCATCAGGTAGCCCGGCTCGCATATCGCGCCAGCAGCATTTTTTTGCGATATTTTATAGTTTTTGCCGCGTACTTTGCGCGCACGGGATGTATTGTGTTTAAAAAATCGTCGCAAAATCAATATATTGCATAAATAGTTAATTTATGTTGCGGCGCACAAAAAATCATTGACATCTATCAGGTGCCTATTATATACAGTGCGTATTGCTGCAGTGCGGCAAACAGAATTTACAGGCGCTATACCAGAAAGGTTAAGTCCATGAGCAAGAAAGCAACGCTGAACGCGACCATTGATCCGGCAGCCGTTCAGAAGGAATTCGAGACTGTTCTCGCAACCGGCCGCAAGACGCTTCAGGACGCGTTCCTGAGCGGCACGGAAGCTGCGGAAAAGGCATTCAAGTCCAATACCGAAACGCTTAAGACCAATTACGAGAAAGTTGTCGCCGAGAGCAAAACCGGCTACGAGAAAGCCGTCAAGGCGTTTGAAGGCTCGCAGTTCTACGACAAGAACAGCGCCGAAGCCTTTATCAACGCCGGAAATGTCGCGGTTGAAAAGGGCGAGAAAATCGGTGCGGCCCTGATCGATTTCGGAACCGAGCGCTGGCAGGATGTTTTCAACGTCGCCAAGACGCTGGCCGAGACGGAAGACTATGCCAAGGCGATCGAAGTCCAGACCGAGTTCGCCCGCAACAGCCTGCAGACCTATGTCGCCGAAGTGAGCCGCATCAACTCGCTGCTGACGGAAGCCGCCAAGTCTGTTGTTGAGCCGTTCGGCACCCGTTACGCTTCGGCGCTTGATGTGTTCACGAGGCAGGCCGCCTGATCGGCTGCGAACTAACCGTTTGAAAAGGCCCGGGTTTCGACCCGGGCTTTTTTTATGCCCGCCCCACAATGTTCACATTTTGCTGATTTTTTGAGACGGTAATAATATTTTTTTGAATTTCCTGCTAAGCTATATACTTATTGTAATGATGACAATGTGCGCTGCACAAGAGCAGCCGTAGAAAAGGAACGGAGTGAGACATCGGTTTATCTGTTCGGGCAGGACGACAATGAGTAACAATGACGACAATGACAAACGCGGTCAGGGACCCGGAACCGGCCTCGTCACAAAGACAAGGCCCAAGACGAAGAAGCCATCGCTATGGCGCGTCCTTTTGCTGAACGATGACTACACACCGATGGAATTCGTTGTGTATGTGCTCCAGAGATTTTTCAATATGGATGAACAGACTGCCGTGCAGATCATGCTGCATGTGCATCACAAAGGCGTCGGTAACTGCGGCGTTTTTCCGTACGAGGTTGCCGAGACCAAGGTCGCGCAGGTCATTGATTTTGCGCGTGAACACCAGCATCCCCTGCAATGTACGATGGAGAAAGAATAGTGCCCGGATTTTCCAATTCACTTGAAGAAACTCTGCATCGTGCCATGGCTCTCGCCACCTCGCGCCGCCATGAGTTTGCGATGCTGGAACATCTGCTGTTTTCCCTGACCGAGGATCAGGATGCGGCCGCGGTGATGCGCGCCTGCAATGTCGATGTTGATCTGCTGCGGCGTGATCTTGAGGCGTTTATCACCGAGGAGCTCGATGACCTGGTGATGGACGGCTTTGTCGAGGCGCGGCCGACGCTGAGTTTTCAGCGCGTGGTGCAGCGTGCGCTCATCAATGTCGAAAGCTCCGGCCGCGAAGAAGTGACCGGCGCCAACGTGCTGGTCGCGATTTTCTCGGAGCGGGAGAGCCATGCCGTCTACTTCCTGCAAAAACAGGAGATGAGCCGGCTCGATGCCATCAGCTATATCAGCCACGGCGTCGCCAAGGCGCCCGGCAAGGAAACGCCGCGCGCGATCCGCGGCGTCGACGGCGAATACAAGGCCGAGAAAGAGGCGAGCAGCAACACCGCGTCCGAGGGCAAGACCGAAACGCTCGAAGCGCTCGATGCCTATTGCGTCAATCTCAATGAAAAGGCGGCGGCCGGAAAGATCGATCCGCTGATCGGCCGGCACGACGAGGTCGAGCGGACGATCCAGATCCTCTGCCGCCGCTCCAAGAATAACCCGCTTTACGTGGGCGATCCGGGCGTCGGCAAGACGGCGATCGCCGAGGGCCTCGCCCGCCGTATCGTCCAGGGCGATGTGCCGAGCGTTTTGCTGCCCGCCGTCATCTACTCGCTCGACATGGGCGCGCTGCTTGCCGGCACGCGCTATCGCGGCGATTTCGAGGAACGTCTGAAGGCAGTGATCAGCGAGCTGCAGGGGTTGGATAACGCCATTCTCTTCATCGACGAGATCCACACCATCGTTGGCGCAGGCGCGACGAGCGGCGGGGCGATGGATGCCTCGAACCTCCTGAAGCCGGCGCTCGCGAGCGGCGATATCCGCTGCATCGGCTCGACCACCTATAAAGAGTTCCGCAGTCACTTTGAGAAGGATCGGGCGCTGCTCCGTCGCTTCCAGAAGATCGACGTGCGCG
>JRYH01004752.1_pt1 | contig 28116 bp, 16 predicted proteins | sample 235351 | NCBI WGS metagenome assembly JRYH01 (sample SAMN03074221, study PRJNA261480) | activated sludge metagenome | biome: Wastewater Treatment Plant; feature: Wastewater; material: Activated sludge; isolation source: activated biomass of a wastewater treatment plant treating wastewater... ...
GCCGGCTTCCGCACCGACGCCGTTCTATACCAGGATTTCCTGGTGCGCTGCCGCATCCGCCGCGTGGCCGGTGAGCCGCTGCAACTGGCCGCCTTCCGTCGCCGGGGCCGTCGCCCGAGCCGGCGTCGGGCCCCGAGGCGGGGGCGTCGGGCTGCTCGTCGTCGTGGTCGTCCTGGTCGTCGGCCCGGGGCGCGGGATCGGGACGCGGGGCGGGTTCCTTCCCGGCGGGCGCGGGGGCATCGCCCGCGTCGCCGTTCGCGTCGCCCTTGCCGCGGCGGCGGCGGCGGCGGCGGCGCTTCTTCTTGCCCTCACCATCGCCCTCCTCCTCGTCGCCCGGGAGGTCGAGGTGGGCGATCTTCTCGTGGATCGCCTCCTCGTGGGCCCGCAACTCGGTCTCGATCTCGGCGCGGACGGTCTCGGCCTCGTCCTCGAGGTCGACGGCCCACCCGTCGACGGCCGGGGCGAGGTCGGTGTCGGCCCACTCGACGACCGCGGGCTGGGAGCGCTGGCGGGGCAGGCGCTCGATGTCGATATCGGCGCCGTTGGCGTCGTAGGCGTACATGGTGACGCGCCCGGCGGAGATGGTCTCGCTGACGCGGACCTCGACCTTCTTGCCGCTGAGGCGTTCGATGCGGCCCAGGGTGTTGCGTCGGGTGCTGAGCAGGGCGCCGGCGACGACGGGGCTGACGACCATCTCGACGCGGGCGATGCGGTCGTGGTCGAGGAGCGAGGCGAGGTCTCGCAGGGCGCCGGCGGCGACGGAATCGGGCCGCTGGATGAGCCCGCGCCCCGTGCAGCGGGGGCAGGTCTGGAAGTGCTGCTGCTCGAACGAGCCTCGCATCCGCTGGCGGGTCATCTCGAGGATGCCGAACTGGCTGATGGGGAGGATGGTGCTGCGGGCGCGGTCGCGCTTGAGCCGCTCGCGGAAGCGGTTCTCGATCTCCTTGCGGTGGCTGGCGCTGCGCATGTCGATCAGGTCGTTGATGACCAGCCCGCCGAGGTCGCGGAGGCGGAGTTGCCGGCAGATCTCGTCCACCGCCTCGATGTTGGTCTGGAAGGCGTTGGTCTCCGCGTCGCGGGCCGAGCGGCTCTTGCCCGAGTTGACATCGATCGCGACGAGAGCCTCGGTCTGCTCGATCACGAGGCGGCCCCCGCTGGGGAGCGGGACCTCCGTCGCGTGCATCAGGCTGAGCTGGTCCTCCACGCCGAACGCGTGGAAGACGGGGCGGCGGCCGTGGTAGTGGCAGAGCTTGGCGCTCGACCTTGGGCTGACGATCTTCATGAAGGCGCTGGCGCGGCGGAGGGCGGCCTCGTTGTCGATGACGATCCGCGAGACATTGCTCGTGGTGCGGTCGCGCAGCGTGCGGAGGAGCAGGTCGGCCTCGCTGTAGAGCAGGCGGGGCCCGCCCCCCTTGCGTTGGCGGCGGTCCATGTCCTTCCAGAGGCGGACGAGGTAGGCGAGGTCTCGCTTGAGCTCGGCCTTGTTGCGCTCGAAGCCCGCGGTGCGCAGGATGAACCCGAAGCCGTCGGGCAGGTCGAGCTGGTCGAGCACCTCGCGCATCTTGCGGCGCTCGTCCTCGTCCTCGACCTTGCGCGAGACCCCGACCTTGTCCATGTCGGGCATCATCACGAGGAACCGCCCGGGGATGGACAGGTAGCTGGTGAGCGTGGGGCCCTTGGTGCCCACGCCCTCCTTGAGCACCTGGACGGTGATCTCCTGCCCGCGCTTGAGGGCCTGCTGGATGAGCGGGCGCTGCCGGCGCGGGGTCTTGCGGCCCACGCTCTCGGTCTCGTCGTCTTCGGCGCCGGGGAAGTAGCGCGGGTGGAGGTCGGAGATGTGCAGGAACCCGGCCTCCTCGACGCCGAAGTCGACAAAGGCGGCCTGGATCTGGCTCTCTACATTCACGACCTTGCCGACATAGACATTGCCGACGCGGGAGACATGCTCGGTGGGCTCGGAGTCGAACTCCTCGAGCTTGCCGTCCTCGAGGATCGCGATCCGGCACTCCTCGCCGGGCACATAGTTGATGACCATCTCGGCCAGCGGGCCCGAGGAAGGCTCGGGTTCATCCTCGCCCTCGTCGGGCGCCTTCGCGGCCGGGGCGGCGGCTGGCGCGACGGCCTCTTCACCGCCCCGCTTGGACGCGGGCTTCTTGCGGCGGCGCTTCTTCTTCGGGGCCGATTCAGCGGCCCCCGCGTCCTCGCCCGCCTCGGGCTCGGACGGCTCAGCCGGCCCGGAATCGGCGGGAGGCTCGGGCGTGGTGTCCGGCTCGGGCTCGGCGACGGGCTCGGCGCTCTTGGCCGGCTTCGCCTTGGTCTTGCGGCGCGTGCGCTTCTTCGCGGCCTTGGGGGCCGCGGCGTCGGTGGTCTCGGTTGTGGTGGAGGAACCGGCCCCGGCGTCGTCGCCCTGGTCGGTGCCTGTGGTCTCGACGGCGGTCGCCGCCTGTGGATCTTCTGCCATCTGTCCCCGCATTGGTGTGCGCGGACCGGATCCGAATGAGCCTTGTTGTCGGCCTTCCGCGCCCGTCCGACCTGGGTCGGGGGCGGCGGGGCCCGGGATGCCGCGTGTCTCGCGGCCCGCCCCGTTCAGGGGGCGTCAATCGGTCGGTCCGCCCGGCGGCGAGCCCGAGGCCGCGGCCGGATGGTGTTCTGGTTCCCGCGCGGGCCGTGCCCGCTTCAGCGATCGTCGGCCCAGCCTTCGAACGCCTCTGGGACGAGTTTTCTGACCTGATCGCGGAGGTAGGCCGCGATTTCGGTCTCCGAATCGAGGGAGATCGCTTTTTCCGCGATCTGCTCGCACTGGGCGACGGAGAGGCCCCGGACCACCTGTTTGAGGGCGGGGATGCCGGAGGCGGTCAGGGAGAGCGTACGCAGCCCGAGGCCGATCAGCAATGGGGCATAGATCGGCTCGCCGGCGGCCTCCCCGCAGCAAGAAACCGGGATGTCCCGGCCTTTGCCGGCGCGGGCGACCTCGGAGATCAGGCGGATGACGGCCGGGTTGGTGGGGTGATAGAGGCTGGCGACGCGCTCGTTGGTGCGGTCGACGGCGAGGGTGTACTGGACGAGGTCGTTGGTGCCGATGCTGAAGAAATCGGCCTCGGCGGCGAAGGCGTCGGCCATGATGGCGGCGGAGGGGACCTCGACCATCATGCCGACCTTGACGGCGCGGTCGTGGTCGATGCCCATCTCGTCGAGGTCCTCCATGGCGTCGTGCAGGAGGTGACGCGCCTGGCGGAACTCGTGCAGGGTGGTGATCAGCGGGAACATGATCTTGATCGGCCCGTGGGCGCTGGCGCGGAGGATGGCCCGCAGCTGCGTCTTGAACATCGTCATGTGCTGCAGGCAGTAGCGGATGGAGCGGAGGCCCAGGAAGGGGTTGCGCTCGGGGATCTCGGCCCGGGCCTGGGTGTACTTGTCGGCGCCGAGGTCCACCGTGCGGATGGTCAGGGGGCGGCCCCGGAGCAGTTCGAGGCACTTCTTGTACGCCTCGTAGTGGTGCTCCTCGGTGGGCTCGGTGGAACCGGTGAGGTAGAGGAACTCGGTGCGGTAAAGCCCGACCCCGACGCCGCCGAGTTCGAGGACGGCCTGGGCCTCCTCGGGGAACTCGATGTTGCCGAGGAGCTCGATCTCGACGCCGTCGGTGGTGACGGCGGGCAGGTCGGCCGACTCGCGGAGGGAGAGGGTGTAGGACTCGCTGCGGGCGATAAGGGCCCGGTATTCGCCGATGGTGTCCTCGTCGGGGTCGAGGACGACGCGGCCGCGGTCGCCGTCGACGATGAGCACGGCCCCGTCGGTGGCGAGGTCGGTGATGCGGTGGCACCCGACGACGGCGGGGAGGTTGAGGGCTCGGGCGACGATCGCGGTGTGGCTGGTGGGCCCGCCGAGATCGGTCGCGAAGGCGAGGACCTTCTGGCGGTCGAACCCGGCGGTCTGGCTGGGGGTGAGGTCTCGTGCGGCGACGATGCTGGGCTCGGGGAGGTGGCTGAGCGTCTGCCCCGAGCCGCCCTGGAGGTGGACGAGCAGGCGGTCGGCGAGGTCCTGGAGGTCGTTGACCTTGGTGCGGAAGGCGGCGTCGTCGTGGGCGGCGAAGCGCTGGGTCCAGCGGCGGAAGACCTCGGCGACGGCGTACTCGGCGCCGACGCGTTCCTCGCGGATCAGTTTGCGGATGGGCTCGACGAGGGCCTTGTCCGAGAGGGCCCCGATGTGGAACAGGAAGATCCGGGCGGTCTCCTCGCCCATCTCGTCGACGGCGAGGGCGTGGACGCGCCCCAGGTCGGCGATGGAGGCCTCCCGGGCGGTCTCGAAGCGGTCGACCTCGGGGTCGGCCTCGTCGCCCAGGATCTTCCGCTTGGCGACGCGGCGTCCCTTGGCGTCGTCGAGCACATGCACGCGCCCGATGACGATGCCGGGGGAGACCGGGATGCCCTTGAGGATCTTCATGTTCGAAACCGGGCCCCATGCCCGGGGCGCATCGTAGCGGAAGCCCGGCGGGGACCCGGGGCGGCGGGGGAGGCCCGGCCCCCCGGGATGGGCCTCGGGGGGCGGACCGCCCGAACGGGGCTTGACTTCCCCGTGGGGTTTTGCTCATACTACGGGCTGAGCGCTCCGATTCGAAGCGCTCGATCGCCGAGCCCCGCCGATGACCGGGACGGGGCCGCGACGAGGACGAGCCGAAACGAAACGACTTGTTGCCCCGCCTCGGCGGCGGTGGTGCGGGTTGATTTCCGTCCCCGGAGTTGGGGTTCGGCACGCGTGGGTCAGGATGGACGCCGTTCTCGTCGCCCACCGGGGAAGCAGCCGTATGTCAGAATCGACCTTGACGGGGATCCTTGAATGGCCCCAGCGCGCCGAGGGGCGGGTCCGCCAGTTGTCCGACAGCGCGGTGGTGCTGCAGGCGGCGGACGACCCGTATGTGCCGATCTCGTTCGGCGACACGCTCCCCTTGCGGAACGGGCTGGAGGTGACCGTCTCGGTGGCGAACCGCAAGAGCCGGCGGCGTCGGGGCAAGCCCGGGCCCCGGAATGTGCGCGCGGTCGTGGAGTCGTTCCTGGCGATCGAGGGGATGGACCCGGAGAAGTTCGCCTCGGCCAAGCCGTTCGAGCAACTGACGAGCATCGACCCGGCGCCCCGGCTGACCCTGGAGTACCCGGGGTGCCCGCCGGCGTGCCGGCTGATCGACCTGTTCTGCCCGATCGGGCGGGGGCAGCGTGGGCTGATCGTCAGCCCCCCCAAGGCGGGCAAGACGACGCTGCTCAAGCAGATCACCGAGTCGATCCTGCGGAACCACCCGGATGTGCATGTCATCCTGCTGCTGATCGACGAGCGGCCCGAGGAGGTCACCGACTTCAAGCGGACCTTCGCGACGACGCGGGCGGACGACCCCTGGCCGCACGCGTGGGGGAAGGACCGCATCCGGATCCTGGCGTCGAGCAACGACCACGATGTGGAGCGGCACATCCAGCTGGCGACGCTGACGCTGGAGCGGTGCAAGCGGATGGTCGAGGCGGGGCGGCATGTGGTGGTGATGATGGACTCGCTGACGCGGCTGGGGCGGGCGTTCAACCGCTCGAACAAGCACGCGAACAGCGGGCGGACAATGTCGGGGGGGATCGACAGCCGGGCGCTGGAGATCCCCAAGCAGGTCTTCGGGGCGTCTCGGAACACGGAGGACGGGGGGAGCCTGACGATGCTGGCGACCTGCCTGGTGGACACGGGGAGCCAGGGGGACCAGGTGATCTTCGAGGAGTTCAAGGGGACGGGGAACATGGAGCTGATCCTCGACCGCAAGGTCGCGGAGCGCCGCCTCTTCCCCGCGATGGACCTCGCGGGGAGCGGGACGCGCAAAGAGGACAAACTCCTGGACGAGAAGACGCTGGCGACGGTGACGGCCCTGCGCCGGCGGATGCTGAACATGCGGCCGGACCAGCAGGTCGAGCAGTTGCTGGCGGCGATGGCGCGGTTCGAGACGAACGACAAGCTGGTGGGGTTGGGGTGAGTCTCGCGCCCGTGATATCGCGCGGGATTTGGCCCATCGGGAGCGATTCGAGGCGTGGAGGCGGAGGAGAGGGGGAAGCACGGCTTGCCGAGGACACGGCCAAGCCGTGGCACCCGGCGGCGTTCATGGTCCTGGGCCTGCTGACGATTGTGCGGATGGGGCGGAAGCGGTCGCGTCGGCGTTGGAGCGTGGCCGGGGCAATCCAGATTGTCCGCCGCGCGGCGCGGGAGGGCGAGCACGCCCGTGCCGACACGCTGCTCACCCGGCTGGCGAACGCGGTGATGTACGACAATCGCCAGAAACGCAAGGCCGCCTGGTACTATCCCCACAAGAAACACCCAAGACCCCCGGACGAGCCCCGCGTCCGAGACGATACACCCAGAGGCCACAAGGACTTGGAAGACACCAACGACAGGAGCAGATGAGAAAGTTCACGGCGTTGGGTGCCACCCGGCCGATTCCATGTCACCTGAGCCCATCACGGCCTACTCAGCCTCACCCTTGTGCTGGGGCTTTGTCTTCTGGCCAAGCACAAGGTCTAATCTGGTATCCGTGCTCTCAACTCCGCTTTTTCTCCGAACTCGAACCCGAAGGGAGAAGAAGGGCTTGATTATTATTATAGCAAAGATTGTACATTCTGGCATTAGCATTAAATTTTCGTACACGATAATCTCCTTTTGTTAAGTTGCAAGGATTATTCCTGCTACTGTAGATAGTTGGTATCTCTTTAAACTTAAATGAATTATCAGGTTTTCTCAATTGATGTAGTGCCCAAGCTGGGTGCCACGGCTTGACCGTCCTCGGCAAGCCGTGCTCCCCCATCTCTCCACGCTTTACCCCTCGTTTGCGGTCGGAGCCCGGACCTGATCAACTGTCCCCATGCCTCACCGCAAGACCCGCCGCCGGTTTGAGATCCCGGGCCACGCCCGCTTCCTCACCTTCTCCTGCTTCCAGCGGCTGCCGCTGCTCGACGACGGTGACGCCAAGGACGGGTTCGCCGATCAACTTTTCTGCACCCGCGCCCGGCTCGGCTTCGCCCTCCACGCGTGGGTGGTCATGCCCGAGCATGTTCACCTGCTGCTCCGCCCGAACCTCCCCGAGGTCGATGTCCCGCGCATCCTGATGGCGATCAAGCGGCCCTTCGCGACGCGCGTGCTGCGGAGCTGGCGCGAGGTCGGGCGGGAAGCGCCCGACCGTATCTGGCAGGCGGGGGGCGGATACGACCGCAACATCTTCAGCGATCGCGAGATGCGGGAGAAGGTCGAGTACATCCACGCCAACCCGGTGCGGCGGGGTCTGGTCGAGCGGGCGGAGGACTGGGCGTGGTCGTCGGCGAGGGGTTGGGCGGGGCCGGAGACACGCTGGCCCGCGGTGGATCGGTGGTGAGAGGAGGCGCGGAGGGGAAAGAAAACGAGAAGCACGGCTTGCCGAGGACGGCCAAGCCGTGGCACCCGGCGAATTTCTGCGACGCCTGCGGGGCGCGGCTTCCGGCGATGGGGTGATCCCTCGGGCGGCCCCGGGGGGTGCCGTTTCCGGTTTCGCGGGGGCGACATACCGTTGAGGCGGGCCAATTCACAGGCATCACGCCGCCCGCTCCGGCCCCTGGATTCCCGCCATGCAGCCCGAATTGATCGTCGTCGTCGCGGTGGTGGTCGGCGTGCTGGCGTTGTTGGCGACGGGGCGGATCGCGGCGGATGCGATCCTGGCCGCGGCGTTGACGGTGCTGATGGCGATCCCGCTGCCCGGGGAGGATGGGTGGAAGATCGGGGTGCTGGGCGCCAAGGACGCGCTGGCGGGGTTCAGCAACACGGGGATGCTGACGGTGGGCGTGCTCTACATCGTCGTCGCGGGGCTGCGCGAGACGGGGGGGATCGACTGGATCGCGGGGAACCTGCTGGGCAAGCCGCGGGGGGAGCGGTCGGCGATCCTCCGCGTGATGGCGCCGGTGTGGGGGATGAGCGTGTTCCTGAACAACACGCCGGTGGTCGCGATGATGATCACGGCGGTGCAGGACTGGTGCAAGCGGCTGGGGTTCGCGCCGTCGCGGCTGATGATCCCGCTGAGCTACGCGGCGATCCTGGGGGGCACCTGCTCGCTGATCGGGACGAGCACGAACCTGGTGGTAGCGGGGCTGGTCGTGTCGCAGACCGACCTCGCGCCGCTGAAGATGTTCGACATCACCTGGGTGGGGCTGCCGTGCGCGATCGTGGGGGCGGCGTTCCTGATCGTGTTCGGGCCGATGCTGCTGCCGAAGAAGGCCGCGGCGGGGGCGACGCTGGACGACCCGCGTGAGTACACGCTGGAGTTGCTGGTGCCCGCGTCGGGCCCGATCCCGGGCAAGACGGTCGACCAGGCGGGGCTTCGCAGCCTGCCGGGGTGCTTCCTCGTCGAGATCGAGCGGGAGGGCGAGGTGATCTCCGCGGTGGGGCCCGATCAGGTGCTCCGCAGCGGGGACCGCCTGCTGTTCGCCGGCGTGGTCGAGGCGATCCGCGACCTGGTGAACACGCGGGGCCTGGCGCCGGCGACGGACCAGGTCTTCAAGCTCGACTCGCCCCGGTTCCGGCGGCGGCTGTTCGAGGCGGTGATCTCCGGGGCCTCGCCCCTTGTTGGGCGGACCATCCGCGAGGGGCGGTTCCGCAACCGGTACAACGGGGCGGTGATCGCGGTGGCGCGGAACGGCGTGCGCATGCGGGGCAAGATCGGTGACATCAGCCTCCGCGCGGGCGACCTGGTGCTCGTCGAGGCCGACCCGGGGTTCGCCGACCGCGGGCGGGCGACGCGGGACTTCCTGCTCGTGCGCTCGCTGGACGACTCGACGCCCCGGCGACACGGGCGGGCGCCGGTGGCGCTGGCGATCCTGCTGGTGATGATCGCGCTGGCGACTTTCGGGGTCTATCCCATGCTGACCGCGGCGATGCTGGCGGCCGGGGCGATGGTGCTGACGCGCTGCTGCACGATCACCGAGGCGAGGCGGAGCATCGACTGGTCGGTGCTGATCGTGATCGGGTCGGCGCTGGGCCTGGGGATGGCGATGGAGAAGTCCGGGGCGGCCCGGATGCTCGCGGACGGGCTGCTCTCGGTCGCGGGCACGAACCCGTGGCTCGTGCTGCTCGCGATCTACGCGGTGACCTCGTTCATCACCGAGATCGTCACGAACAACGCGGCGGTGGCGATCGTCTTCCCGATCGCGCAGGCGACGGCGGCGGCGCTGGGGGTGGACTTCATGCCGTTCATCATCGCGATCATGATGGCGGGCTCGGCAAGCTTCGCCACGCCGCTGGGGTACCAGACCAACCTGATGGTCTACGGCCCCGGCGGGTACACGCTGGGGGACTTCCTGCGGATCGGCGTGCCTATGAACCTGGTGATGTGCGCCGCGACGGTGACGATCACGCCGCTGGTGTTCCCGTTCTGAGAGGGCCCCGGCGGGGGGCGCGGGAAAAGGCTTGTCGAATCGCGGCGGTTCCGGTACACATGGGCGCCGCGGCACCCGATAAGTTGGGGCGGTGTTCGGAATTCGAGCCCCGGGGGTCGCCCCGGGGGTGGAGCAGCACGCATGGTCAAGGACGCGTCGGCGGAGCAGTGGGATGTCGTGATCGCGGGCGGGGGGCCCGCCGGGAGCACGACCGCGGCGCTGCTCTTGAAGTACAACCCGGGCCTTCGGGTGCTGTTGCTGGAGAAGGCGAAGCACCCCCGCGAGCATGTGGGCGAGAGCCTGCTGCCGGGCGTGTGCGTGGTGCTCAACGAGATGGGCTGCTGGGACAAGATGGAGGCCGAGAACTTCCCCATCAAGATCGGGGCGAGCCTGACCTGGGGGAAGATGGGCGACAAGTGGGAGTTCGACTTCTACCCCGCCGAGGAGTTCGTCGACGAGCCGCGCCCGGGCAAGTACGAGGGGCAGCGTCGCGCGACGGCGTTCCAGGTGGAGCGGAGCCGGTACGACGAGATCCTCTTCCGCCACGCCGCCGAGCTCGGCGCGGTCTGCCGCGAGGAGGTCTCGGTGGACGAGGTCATCCGGGAGGGTGACCGGGTCGAGGGGCTGCGGCTGTCGACGGGGGAGGTCGTCCGCGGGCGTCACTATGTCGACGCGACGGGGCATGTCGGGCTGATGCGTCGGGCGATGGGGGTGGAGGTCGAGGCGCCCGAGGGGCTCCGGAATGTCGCGTTCTGGGACTACTGGGACAACGCGAAGTGGAAGGTCGAGATCGGCGTCGGCGCGACGCGCGTGATGGTGCGCAGCCTGCCCTACGGGTGGATCTGGTTCATCCCGCTCGGGCCGACCCGCGCCAGCTGCGGGCTGATCTGCCCGGCGGCGCACTACAAGGAGGAGCAGATCAGCCCGGCGGACCTCTACCACAAGGCGATCGGGGAGGAACCCGAGGTGCGCGAGCTTCTCGCCGACGCGGCGTGCGACGGGAAGGGCGAGAGGGTCTACACCACCAAGAACTGGTCGCAGCTCTCGGGGCGGCTTGTGGGCGAGAACTGGTGGCTCGCGGGCGAGACGGCGGGCTTCGCCGACCCGATCCTCGCGGCTGGGCTGACGCTGACGCACAACTCGGCGCGCGAGGTGGCGTACTCGATCCTCGAACTCGAGCGGGGCGAGCTCGACGCCGCGTGGGTCAAGCGCCGCTACGACGAGAAGCTGCGGCGGAACATCAACCAGCACATCCGGTTCGCGGAGTACTGGTACGCGACCAACGGGTGCTTCACCGATCTCCAGGACCACTGCAAGGCGATCGCGAAGGACGCGGGCCTGCGCCTCGCGCCCAACCAGGCGTGGCGCTGGCTCGCCCAGGGCGGGTTCGCCAACGAGGACACCGGGCGGGCCTCGCTGGGCTCGTTCGATCTCGGCGCGAGCAAGTCGATCGTCGAGCGGTTCCTCGGCAAGACGCAGGACCTGCAGATCACCAAGTACAATGTGTTCGAGCTCAACCTGCGCAACGCGACCGAGGATGTGATCGGGGAGCTCGCCGACGGGCGGATCAGGCAGGTCCCCTGCTACCGTCGGGGCGAGGCGTTCCTGCCGATGTCGGGCAACTACGGGATCATCACCAAACTCCTCGGGCGGCACTCGGACATGCGGACGATCTTCCAGGTCATCGAGAACGAGGTGAAGATGCGCGTGCCCCCCGGCGCGGTCGCGGGGCAGGTCTTCGCGTTCCTCCAGGCGCTCGAGGCGATGCTCATCGACGGGTGGGTGCTCGGCAAGCACGACAAAAAGCGCCCGCTGCTCAAGCTCGCGCCCGTCGGCGGGCGGCTCATCCGCAGCGAAGAGGACGCCCGCGAGGCGCTCGAGCACGCCAAGGGGTCGGTCCGCTTCGCCTGAACGCGGGGCCGGGCCCGCTCACGCCGCCCCCGGGCCCCGTGCGCGTCAGACCAGGAACGCCAGCGCCAGCAGCGACACGGCGACCATGCCCACCCCCGCGGCGTAGAACGGGGCGACCCAGCGGTTGAACCGCTCGCTCAGATAGGTCGCGGGCGCAGCCAGCAGGCCGAGCACGATCGGGCCGAGCATCGTCGCGAGCACGGCGGTTCGCACGGGCGGCTTCATCGGCGGGTGCACCTTGGCGGCGACGACCAGGGCGAGATAGGCCAACCCCAGCGCCACCGCCGCGATGACCGCGATGCGGCGCTGCCGGGCGAGGGCCGCGGGATCGTCTGCTCGCTTTGGCATCGCGGTCCATCGCCTCCGCCTGTCAGAACCCCACGGCCTGCCCGTCGCTGCGCTGGTCGCTCGCGGCGAGATAGCCCCGCAAGCCCGCGCCGGCGTCGTCGAGGCGGTAGATGATCTGCCCGCGCCCGTGCGAGACGGTGCGCCGCTCGGCCCGGGTCACCTCGTGGCCCATCTCGCTCAGCCTCGAGTAGACCCTCTCATCGAACCCGGGCTCGATGTTCACCGCGAGCGCCTTCTCGATCTGGAATCGCGGGGCGTCGAGGGCGGCCTGCGGGTTCTGCTTGAAATCGGCGATGCGGACGAGCACCTGCGCGTGCCCCTGGGGCTGCATGTAGCCCCCCATCACGCCGAAGGACATCACGGGCTCGTCGTTGCCGTCGGCGCCCTTGCGGGTGACGAACCCGGGGATGATCGTGTGGTACGGGCGCTTCGAGGGGCCCGGGCGGTTGGGGTGGTTCTCCTCCAGGGTGAAGCAGCAGCCCCGGTTCTGGAGCGAGATGCCCGTGCCGGGGATTACCACGCCCGAGCCGAACCCGGTGTAGTTCGACTGGATGTAGGAGACCATGTTGCCCTCCGCGTCGGCGGCGGTGAGGTAGATCGTCCCGCCGGGCTTGGGCGTTCCGTGCTTGAAATCGGTCGCGCGATTCGGGTCGATGAGCCGCGCCCGCGTCGCGAGGTACGCGCCGTCGAGCATCGCCTCGGGCGTTGTGTCCATGAACTCGGGGTCGGCGATGAACCGGTGGGCATCGCGGAAGGCGAGCTTCATCGCCTCGATCTGCAGGTGCAGACACTCGGGGGAGTCGGGGTCCATCGAGGCGAGGTCGAAGTGCCGCAGGATCCCCAGCGCGATGCACGCGGTGATGCCCTGCCCGCTCGGGGGGATCTCGTGCAGCGTGTGCCCCCGGTACTCGAGGTGCACCGTGCGCACCCAATCGGCCTTGTGGGCCTCGAGATCACCCCGACGCAGCAGCCCCCCACCGGCCTTGGCCGCGGCGTCCATCCGGTCCGCGAGTTCGCCCGCGTAGAAGGCCCGCCCGTTCGTCTCGGCGATCGCGGCGAGCGTCTCGGCGTGGTGCGGCAGGCGGACGAGGTCGCCCGTCTTCGGGGGCGCGCCGCCCGGCGCGAAGGTCGCGTGCCAATCGGGGAACTTCTCGCGGTCGTACGCGCGCGCGCCGCGGTTCCAGTAGTACGCGGTCTGCGGGCTCAGCAGGAAGCCGTCCCGCGCGTAGCGGATCGCGGGCTCGGCCAGCGTCGTCATGGGCAGCGTGCCGTGCTGCTCGGCGAGCGCGACCCAGGCCGAGACCGCGCCCGGCGTGGTGACGCCCCCCCAGCCGTAGTACGGGATGGCGTCCAGGCCCGCGAATCGCGACCGAGCCTCGTCCTCGGTCAGCAGCGCGGGTGAGCGCCCCGACGCGTTCAGGCCGTGCAGCCCCCCGCCGGCCCAGGCGATGGCGAACGCGTCGGACCCGATCCCGTTGCTCGTCGGCTCGACGACGGTGAGGCACATCGCCGTGGCGACCGCGGCGTCAAAGGCGTTGCCCCCCCTGCGGAGCATCTCCAGCCCGGCCTGGGCGGCGAGGGGCTGGCTGGTGGCCACACAGTTGCGGGCGAAGACGGGCTGGCGCTGGGACGGGTACGGCAGGCTGTCGTCGAATGGGAGCATGGGCAGAGCGTACCCGCGAAGCCGGGGCCCGCGATTTGAGTTGGGTTGTGTTTGGGCTCGGGCCAGCGACGGAAATACAATGAGGCGGATGGGCGTTCGATCTCGGCAAGCACGCCGGTGCATCGCCGACTCAATCCGGGGCGATTCGATCCGGAAAGTTCGATCACTACGCGGACCCGATGGAGCACGCATGAACAAGACGCAACTCCTGCTCGCGCTCGGCACGGCGGCCCTCGTGGTCGCCGCGGTTGTCCGCGTCGCCACCATCGAGCCGCCGCGCCCCGGGATGCGGACCATTGTTCCAACCGCCGGGCCCGCCGGCGCTCCGGAGGACGACCACAGCATGACCGCCCCCACACCCGAGTACTCCAAGAGCGGCCACCGCATCGCCGACTTGCCGAAGGACGAGGTCGAGCGCCTCGCCGCGCGGCTCACCGAGGAGGAACGCCGGATCCTCCTCGACCACGGCACCGAGCCCCCCTTCTGCGGCACCCTGCTCGACAACAAGAAGGAGGGGGTGTATGTCTGCCGGCTGTGCGGGCTGCCGCTGTTCTCCTCCGACGCGAAGTTCACCAGCGGCACGGGCTGGCCCTCGTTCTTCAAGCCGTTCGACACGGCCCACATCCGCAACATCGAGGACCGGTCGTACGGCATGGTGCGCGTCGAGATCCGCTGCCAGCGTTGCGACGGGCACCTCGGGCATGTCTTCCCCGACGGGCCCGAGCCCACGGGGCTGCGGTACTGCCTGAACTCGGCCTCGCTCGAGTTCCACGAGAAGGGCCAACCCCTGCCCGAGGCGTCGCGCCCCGTCGCGACGGAGACGGCGTACTTCGCCGGGGGGTGCTTCTGGGGCGTGGAGGACCGCTTCCAGCAGGTGCCCGGGGTGATCGACGCGGTGAGCGGGTACCAGGGCGGCACGGTCGAGAACCCGACCTACAAGCAGGTCTGCTCCAAGGACACGGGGCACGCGGAGAGCGTGCGCGTGGTCTTCGACCCCGCGCGGGTGACCTACCGCGAGTTGCTGGAGCGCTTCTTCGAGTTCCACAACCCCACGCAGCTCAACCGCCAGGGACCGGACATCGGCACGCAGTACCGCAGCGCGATCTTCCCGTCCAGCGACGAGCAGCGGTCGCTCGCCGAGACCTTCCTCGCCGAGCAGAACGCGGAGGGCCGCTGGGCGGGCCGCGTCGTGACGAAGATCGAGCCCTTCGCCCCGTTCTACGAGGCGGAGGAGTACCACCAGGACTACAACGCCAGGCACGGCCGGAGTTGCCCGATCCCGTGATCCGACCTTCCGGGGGCGGATCACGCCGAGCGCCCGGGTTCGCGCCCGGGCGTTCTTGTTTTTGCACAGCCCGGCGGGGTTGATTCCGGTTCGCTTTCAAACCCCTGCCCGACGAGCCGCGGGCGCGGGCCCGCGGACCTTTGTTTCCGGGCCGCCTCACCGGCTTGCGTCTCCGCCTCGCCCGAGTTTCGATCGACTCCCGTATGACAGGCACCGTTGATCGGCGGCGGTGATCGCGGGGATTCCCTTGATCGATACGGATTGCGCGGCCGCGCCCCGCGATTGCGGTCTGCCTCCGTGCGGCGCGCCGGAGAATCCCGTTCGAAGAGTCACGGGCCGTCCGCGTCCTGCACGCCGGACCCGTGCCGCGGCGGCCCACGAGGCGGGCGTTGCCCCGCCGAAGGAGCCTGTCATGGAACTCCGCACGACCACAATGAGGATCGCTGCAACGGCGACGGCCGCGTCGCTGGTCTTGGCCTCCGCCAGCGCCGCCGTCGAGCAACCCTGCGATCCGATTCTTGTAGGCCAAACGGACACCCCCGCCTCGGACTATGCCGTCGCCATTGAAGGGCGGTACGCGTTCGTGTGCGACCTCAGTCGCAATGCCTTTGTCCGTCATGGCCTTGTCGTACTCGACATCGACAACCCGAGCGCACCCACACAGGTCGGCTGGGTCGAGTTGCCCGATGACCCTTGGGACCTCGTCGTGGATGCCGGACTGGCCTATGTGGCCGCCGGGGAAGATGGGCTCGTGGTCGTCGATGTCTCCGATCCGGCCCTGCCCGTGATCATCGGGGCCAGGGGCGGACCGACCCACGCAAAAGGGATCGACATCGCTGGCCACTTTGCTTATGTCGCCGGCGGGCGGAACGACGGGCTTTGGATCTACGACATCGCAGACCCTGCAGACCCGGCCGTGGTTGCCTACCTCGCGCTGCCGCAGGATGCCTACAAGGTGAGGGTCCGAGACGGCCTGGCGTATGTCGCGGCCCTCGGGGCGGGGCTGCAGATCGTCGATGTCGGCAACCCCCTCGCCCCGTTCATCGTGGGGGTGTTCGACGCCGGCGACCCCGTGAACGACATCGCGTTGGGCGACACAACGGCGGTGCTCGCCTGCGGAGAACCGGCGGGCCTCCGCACCATCGACATCTCCGACCCCGCTTGGCCCACCGAGATCGCTCGGCATTCCTTCGTGGAATACAGGTCAGCGTACGGTGTCACCGCCCGAGGGACGATCGCCGTGGTCGGAACTCAATACGGCGTGCACATCATGGACCTGGCGGACCCCGCGGCGCCCAACGAAATCGGCCTGTACCCCCTCACCGGCGCCTCGGCGCACCGGGCGATCCTGGACGGCAATCTGGCCTATGTGCCGGTCCGCGGCGCGGGCCCGATCGTGCTGGATCTCACGGGCTGCTTCGACGCCACCACCCCCTGCAACGCCGCCGACTTCGCCCCGCCCTTCGGCGTGCTCGATCAGGCCGATGTCGCCGTGTTCGTTGGCGCCTTCCTCTCGGGTGATCCCGCGGTGGACCTCGACGCCAACGCGATCCACGAGCTGCGCGACCTCATCGCCTTCGTCGACGCGTTCGTCTCGGGCTGCCCGTGAGCCGATCGCCCCGCGCCGTGGGATCAGCCCCGCTTCTTGTAGTTCCTGGGCTTGGGCTCGGGCTTGGCGGTGTTCTGCACGCGCTTCGACCCGCCCTGCTGCTGGGCGCGGAGTTGCTGCTGCTGCTCGGCCACTTCCTGGAGCCGGGCGAAGAAGCCCCCCTTGCCCGCCTCGCGCTTCTTGAGTTTCTCGGCCTTGATCTTGTCGAGATCGAGCAGGCCCTGCTTCTCGGCGCTCGAGCGGATGTGCTTGTTCTCGATGATGGCCAGGGCCGAGTTGGTGATGAAGTAGACGCACAGGCCGGAGGGCGCCCCGTACATGAACAGCGGCATCATGATCGGGAACATGATCCTCATGATCTTCTGCTGCTGCTCCTGCTCGGGCGTCATCGAGGCCGACGGCGGGGGCGAGAGGTACTTCTGGTGGGCCCAGAAGAGGACCGCCATCAGGATGGGCAGCAGGTTGATCGACTCGATCCGCCCGTAGACGCTGCCCACGAAGGGCGGGGTGAAGTGCATGAACGACGGCAGCGGCAGCGCCGCGTCCGGGCTCGAGAGGTCGGCGAGGAACTTCCAGTTCCCCCCGCTGATCGCCTGGAAGACGCCCCAGAACCCGGGCTCGTGCCGCATCTCCGCCGCGAAGTAGAGCGTCGCGTAGAGCGCGATCCAGACCGGGCTCTGCAGGAACATCGGCAGGCAGCCCAGCGCCCCCGCCGGGTTGATGCCCTCTTCCTTCCAGAGCCGGGCCATCTCCTGCTGGAGCCGCTGCTGGTCGTCCTTGTATTTCTCCCTGAGTTTCTGCTGCTTGGGCGCGATCTCCTGCATCTGCTTGCCGAACCGCTGCAGGCGGATCTGGCTCCACCGCGTGATCGGGTGCAGCGCCGTGCGCACGATCAGCACCAGGATGATGATCGCCGCCGCCCAGTCGCCCGTCACGCTGTGCGCCCCGTTGAGCACCCAGAACAGCACATGCGTGAGCCACCCGAAGGTGCACAGCTCGCCGCAGAAGCCCCCGAAGTTGTAGACGATCAGGCCCCCGAGGTTGAGCGACTCGGCCAGCGCGTCCCCCGTCAGCGAGCTCTTGAGCAGCGGGCCCGCGAACAGCCCGGTCGCGACCTCCGAGACCCCGCCCGCCGCGATCCGCTCGGGCGACCCGGTGATCCGCGTCACCATCACCGCCTCTTCCGGACGCGGCGCGTACGGGTTCAGCACCAGCCGGTCGATCCGCTCCACCTGCCGGAAGAGCTTCTCCCCACCCCCGGGCTGCACGATCGCCGGGTCGAACACGGGGTGCAGCGCCACCGCGAAATACCGCCCGCTGAACGCCGCCCACACCAGACGCTGGCCCTTGTCCTGCGTCGCGGGCGTCGGCCAGACCGACTGCTCCGAGGCGTACCGCTTGTAGCCGTTCGCGTCCGCCGTGCGCTCCCCGAGCACCTTGATCCGGCCGCGCAGGTCGTGGTCCGCGGTCACCGCGTCGCTGCCCGCCTGCTGCGGCTCGCTCAGCAGATACCCGAACCGCACGCGCCGCTTGTCGCCCCCATACCGCGTCTGCGGCTCGGGCAGGTCGATCGGGCCCGTCTCGAACCAGCGGACCACCAGGGGCTCGGCGGTCAGGTTCTCCGACTTCCGCGTCAGCACCATCCTGAAGGTGTCGGGCAGCAGCTCGAACCGCCGCTCGAGGCGGAGCACCCCGCGCCCGCTCCCGTCCTCGATGATCGCCTCGAACGCCCCGGGCACGCCCTCCACCGGCCGCCACAGCCCGGGCGACGCGAGGTTCACCGAGCCCGGGTGCCCGTCGACGGTCACCGCGAGCGCGGCGAACGGCACCGCGGTCAGGCTCGACATGCCGGGCCGCTCGACCGTGTGCTCGGCCTGGATCTCGACATGTTCGGTCGAGCCGACCTCCGTGAAGAACCCCTCGCCCAGTTTCACCGAGGCGATGCCCGCCCCGTACTCGCTGAACTCGACCTCGAGGTGGTGCCCGTCGACCCCGTCGAGTGAGCCGATGGGCGCCGGCAACCCGGGCGCCTCGAACACCCGGGCGCGGAGCCCATCGAGGCCGGGCTCCACCGGAGGCTCGGTCGTCCGCGGTTCGTCCGCTGCCGCCGGCTCGGCGGGAGCCGCCCCGCGCGCGTCGCCCGAATCCGGCGCGGCGTCCGTCGGATCAGGCGCGGCCGCCGGGGCCTCGGCGCGGTCGGGCGCCTCCGCCGGGTCGGGGGAGGGCGCTGGGTTCTCGACCCGGCCCCGCGTGCTGCTCCCCGTCTGGTTCGCGGAGTTCACCGCGACCGCGGCGACAACGCCCGCGCCGATCAGGATCGCGGCCAGAGGGATCAGGGTCCGGAGCAGCGGGTTCTTGCGCTTTGCCATGGAGTGGGCGGGCCTTTGGGCTCACCGCCCGTCGTAGAGACGGTCGCCGAGCCAGTCGTGCAGTTCGGGGATGCTCTTGATCTTGTTGGCGGTCGCGTCGATGTCGTAGGGCACACGCACGAACTCGACGCCGTCCTCGCGGATGATCGCGTACGACGCCCGCGGGTCGTTGTCGCGTGGCTGCCCCACCGACCCGACATTGATCACGATCTTCTCGTCGGGGCTGAACGAATAGCGAGGGGGGTCGCCCAGCTCGCGGGGGGGGAAGAAATCCGGGTCGTTCGTGAACACCCCGGGCACATGGGTGTGCCCGACCAGGGCGATCCGCTCGACGCGGTCGAAGATCGCGGCCATCTTCTCGGGAGAGTCCGACGCGTCGTCGGGGAAGATGTACTCGTTGATGGGCCGTCGCGGGCTCGCGTGCACGCACAGCACGCCCGGCGCCCCGTTCTCGCCCAGCATCGGGTCGACCACCCGCACCCGCAGGCGGCCCAGGAAGTCGTACCGCGAGGCCCGGCGCGCGTCGTCCGGCTCGTTGTCGAACTGGTCCCGCGTCCAGTACGCCGCCGACTCGGCCCCCGGGTTGAAGTTCGTCGGCTCGTAGAGCACGCCGAAGTCGTGGTTGCCCATCAGGCTCCACGCGCATTTCTCGCGCACAAGGTCGACGCACTCGAGCGGATCGGGGCCGTACCCGATGATGTCGCCCAGGCAGACGACCCGCTCGACCCCCCGCGATTCGATGTCCGCCAGCACCGCGCGGAGCGCGACGGCGTTCCCGTGGATGTCGCTGATGACGGCGGTCGGCACGCGATCGTCTTTCCTGTTCCCGTTCCCGGGCCGACCCCCGCGGGGGTCCGGATCGTCCGCGGGGCCGCCCATTCCGGCGGGCGACCCAGAGGACCGTCATGCTAGGGGCCGGCCCCCTGACCGGCAACGACACCCCACGCGCTTCCCCCCCGCCCCCGCTTGAGTGGGCGTACCATCGAACCGATCACGGTTCCGGGGCCTCCCGCGTGCGAGCGCCCCCCACGCCGCCCCGAGACGGGCGGCCCGACCGCCCCGTTCCTCGAGCCAGGGGGAGTGATGCCCGCCGCACAGGTCAGTTACCAGCGCACCCGCGAGATGACGATCGACGAGCTCCTGCTGGAGAACCGCATCGTCTTCCTGATCGGGGAGATCAATTACCAGTCCGCCAGCCGCGTCATGATGCAGATGCTCTACCTCGAGAACCAGAGGCGGGGGCAGGAGATCTCGCTCTATATCAACTCCTTCGGGGGCGCGGTCGACGACACGCTGGCCATCTACGACACCATGCGGTTCCTCTCCTCGCCCGTCGCCACCTACTGCATCGGGCGGGCCTACTCCGGCGCCGCCCTGCTCCTGACCGCCGGCGAGAAGAACAAGCGGTTCATCCTCCCCCACGCCAAGGTCATGATCCACCAGCCCTACGGGGGCGTCTCGGGGCAGGCCGAGGACATCCGTCTCCAGGCCGAGCAGATCATCAAGTCCAAGCGCATGCTCAACGAGATCCTCGCGGGGCACACCGGGCAGTCCTACGACCGGATCGTCGCCGACGGCGAGCGCGACAAGTACTTCTCCGCCGACGAGGCCAAGGCCTACGGGCTGGTCGACGAGGTGCTGACCCGTCCGCCCAAGGGCGCGGAGGGCGCCGCGTGAACCACATCCTCTCCGTCCACAACCCCGCCCCGGATCGCTCCACCACCCGCACCGCCAGCCACGGGGGCCACGCCGTGAACCAGCTCGTCCCGATCGTCATCGAGAAGACCGGCGGAGGCGAACGCGCCTACGACATCTACTCGCGCCTTCTCAAGGACCGCATCGTCTTCGTCGGGGGCGCCATCCACGACGACCTCGCCAACCTCGTCGTCGCCCAGCTCCTCTTCCTCGCCAACGAGGACCCCAAGGCCGACATCCATATGTATGTCAACTCCCCGGGGGGCTCGGTCACCGCCGGGCTGGGCATCGTCGACACCATGCGGTTCATCCGCCCCGAGGTCTGCACTTACATCATCGGGCAGGCCGCCTCCATGGGCTCGGTCATCGCCACCTGCGGCGCCAAGGGCAAGCGGTACGCCCTCCGCAACGCCCGCAACCTCATGCACCAGCCCCTCATCTCGGGCGTCATGGAAGGCCAGGCCACCGACCTCGAGATCGAGGCACGCGAGATGCTCCGCCTCCGCGACCGCCTCTACAACCTCTACGCCGAGCAGACCGGCCAGAACACCGACAAGATCACCAAGGACTGCGACCGAAATCTCTGGCTCGACGACCAGGAGATGAAGGCCTACGGCCTGATCGACGAGGTCCTCCAGACCATGCCCGGCAAGGCCTGATTTCCGCGATCAAACCGCGAACACAACCCCCGCTTGCGGGGGTTTTTTTCTGCCCCTCCTCCGGCTCCGGTTGTATTGAGGATAAATTTGGGTATATTTCTGGTTGCCCCGCCCTGGGGCATCGCGGGTCTCGTCAGGTCGGGACCGGGACATTCAGGGCCCGCCCGCGTGTGGGGCGTGCCGCCCGGACCCGGGTTGCCCAATCTCCGAAGGGTCCAGCATGAAACGCGCGCGTCTGTTCTGCCTCGTCGCCGCGGCGGGCGTCGGTGTGCCCCTGCACGCCGTCGCCGCCCCGGTGGTCGCCCCGACCGCCTCCCAGTTCAAGTCGACGCTCCCCGTCGCGGCGCTCCCGCATGTCCGGGTTCCCGCGATGGACCTCGGCGCCGCGATGCTCCTCGAGCGCGTCGAGCTCGACGCGGGCGGGCCCCCGCGCTTCGCGATCGAGAGCCCCGTGCAAATCACCCCCGACACACACGGCGCGTGGGAGCAGGTCGACCAGAACACCGTCATCTGGCGCGTCCGCGTCTCCTGCGAGAACGCTGTCTCCCTCAACTTCGGCTTCACGCGCTACCGCATGCCCGAGGGAGGCCGGCTCTACATCCACCAGTCCGCCGGCGACCGCTCCATCCGCCCCTTCACCGCCGACGACAACGACGACCACGGCGAGCTCTGGACCCCCATGCTCGCCGGGCCCGACGCCGTCATCGAGGTCACCCTCCCGTTCGACCGGCAGAACGAGCTCGAACTCGAACTCGGGGCGATCAACACCGCCTACCGCGGCTTCGGGGCCGTGCCTGACTATGACACCCGCTCGGGCTCGTGCAATGTCGATGTGATCTGCCCCGAGGGCGACGACTGGCGCTCCGAGATCCCCTCGTCGGGCGTCTACACCGTCAACGGCGTGTGGTACTGCTCGGGCTCGCTGATCAACAACACCTCGGGTGATCAGACCCCCTACTTCCTCACCGCAAACCACTGCTCGGTCACCACCTCCAACGACCAGGGCGTGGTGGTCTACTGGAACTACGAGAACTCCTGGTGCCGCCCGCCCGGCTCGGGCTCGTCCGGCGGCGCGGGCGACGGGTCGCTCGCCCAGTTCTCCAGCGGCGTGGTCTGGCGCGCCGCCCGCAGCGCGAGCGACTTCACCCTCGTCGAGATCGAGGACCCGCTCAACCCCGACTGGAACCTCTCCTTCTCCGGCTTCGACGCCACCGGGGCCGACGCCTCCAGCGCCGTCGCCATCCACCACCCCAGCACCGACGAAAAGCGCATCTCCTTCGAGTATCAGCCCACCACCACCACCTCCTACCTCTCCAACACCGTGCCGGGCGACGGCACCCATGTCCGCATCACCGACTGGGACCTGGGCACCACCGAGCCGGGCTCCTCGGGCTCGCCCCTCTACAACCAGGACCACCGCATCATCGGGCAGCTCCACGGCGGGTACGCCTCGTGCACCAGCCAGACCTCCGACTGGTACGGCAAACTCAGCGTCTCGTGGGACGCGGGCACCACCGCCTCGGCCCGCCTCCGCGACTGGCTCGACCCGGGAAACACCGGGCAGCGCGTCGTGGACACGCTCTTCCCGGGCCTGACGGGCATGAGCGTCGTCGGCTCCGACCTCGCCTCCGAGGGCCAGCGCGGCGGGCCGTTCGTCCCGGGTGAAGCGGTCTACACCATCCGCAACAACCTCGACATCCCGCTCGCGTACCAGGTCACCTCCGCCGCCAACTGGATCACCATCACCGGCGCCGACGGCACCATCCCCGAGGGAGGCGAGGACCAGATCGCCGTCGCCATCAACAGCGCCGCCAACACCTTCCCCAACGGGCACTACGAGGCCGTGATCAACTTCACCAACCTCACCGACGGCGAGGGCGACGCCACCCGCGTCGTCCGCCTCGATGTCGGCGTCCCCGCCCCCGTCTACACATGGGACCTGTCCACCAACCCCGGATGGTCCACCGAGGGCCAGTGGGCGTGGGGAACCCCCACCGGCGGCAACGGCGACCACGGCAACCCCGACCCCACCTCCGGCCACACCGGGAGCACGGTCTACGGGTACAACCTCGCCGGCGCCTATGTCAACAACATGCCCGAGTACGACCTGACCACCACCGCCATCGACTGCACCGACCTCACCCAGGTCTCCCTCCGCTTCTGGCGCTGGCTCAATGTCGAGCAGTCCATCTACGACCACGCGACCATCCGCGTGTCCAACAACGGCACGACATGGACCCAGGTCTGGACCAACAACGCCACCATCGAGGACAGCTCCTGGTCGCGGGTCGAGTACGACATCTCCGCCGTCGCCGACAACCAGCCCACCGTCTACATCCAGTGGGTCATGGGCACCACCGACGGCTCCTGGCTCTACTCCGGCTGGAACATCGATGATGTCGAGATCCTCGCCGTCGCCCCCGACACCTGCCTCGCCGACCTCAACAACGACGGCATCCTCGACCTCGCCGATGTCCAGGCCTTCATCGCCGCCTTCGTCGGGCAGCAGAGCCCGGCCGACCTCGCCGAGCCCTTCGGCGTCTACGACCTCGCCGATGTCCAGGCCTTCATCGCCTCGTTCACCAGCGGCTGCCCCTGACCCCCGTTGAGCCACGGGCCTGAACGCGCACAAGGCAGGGCGCTCCCAAAGGGAGCGCCCTTTTCGCGCGCACGCCACCGGTGCCACCACCCGCCGCGCCAGCGGCGCGTGGTGCCGTTCAGCCCCTCGCGCCGGGGGCGATGCTCCCTCCCCCGCCCCGGCGGGGGAGGTGGCCCGCCAAAGGCGGGTCGGAGGGGGGGTCTTGATGACCACGGCGTCAGCCTCTGCCCTCTCACCCCCCCGCGCACGCCCGCCGCCACATCTCCCGGTACGCCCCCTCCAGCCCCGGCACGAACCCCGCGAAGTCGCACAGCCTCGACCGAACCGCCTCGCGCAGCCCGGCCCGCAACGCCCGCCGGCGATCAAGGTCCAGCGCGATCCGCGCCGCGCGCTCAACACACCCCGCGGCGTCCGGGGCGATCAGGTCCGCGGTCCCCGTGTTCCGGAGCAGGCTCACCCCAACCCGCGAGACATGCGAATCGCCCTCGACCGTCACGACCGGCACGCCCATCCACATCGCCTCGAGCGTCGTCGTCGTGCCGTTGTACGGGAAGGTGTCCAGGGCCACATCCACCCGCGCGTACAAGCCCATGTGCTCCGCCGCGGTCGCCGTCTCCCCCATCGTCTCAAGCCGCGACCCGTCCCCCCCCAAGCGCTCGAAGCGCTCCCGGAACCGCGCCGCCAGCCACTCGTCCTTCAGCCCCGCGTTCTTGACCAGCAGCCCCGACCCGGGAACCTTCTTGAGCAGGTCCGCCCACGCGGCCAGCACGCCGTCGGTGATCTTGGCAAAGGTGTTGAACGACGCGAACACCACCCGCCCCGAGGCCTCGCTCGGGCAGGGGCCCACCCCGGGCGCGTGCGGCGGCGGGGTGTAGCAGAGGAAACACGGGTCGAGACGGACCAACTCCTCCGTCGCCAACGCGTCCGCCCCGGGCGACGGGTCCGTGTGCGCGTCCACCAGGCGGTAATCGATCGTGCCGAGCCCGGTCGTCGCCGCGTAGCCCATGTAGGTCGCCTGCACCGGCGCCGCCCGGGTCGCCAGCACGCCCAGCCGGTTCAGCCCCGTGTGCCCGGTCAGATCGACCGCGATGTCGATCCGATCGGCCCGGATCAACGCCGCCGCCTGCGCATCGCTCAGCCCGTTGATCTCTCTGAACCCCGCGGCGTGCGCGCGCACGCGTTCGGTCAGTTCGTCAACCCGAAGCCGGTGCGAGTAGCACCAGGGCTCGACGCGATCCCGGTCGTGGTGCTCGACGATCCCCTCGATGAAGTGCCCCGCCGAGCGGTTACGGAAGTCCTGCGAGATGTACCCCACGCGGAGCGGGCGCTCCGGGTCGGGGTCGTGCACCGTTCGTGGCCCGGCGGGCGCCCGCTCCGACATCAGCTCGCCGTACCGCCGATGGGCCTCGAATACCTCCCCCGGCGAGAACTGCGGGCAGTAGAGCATGAGCAGCAGCGTGTCGCGCTGAAGGTCCGCGTCCGTCGCGCGGTGCGCCGCCGTCGAACGCAACGCCGCCGCCGCGCCCGCGTGATCGCCCGTGAACGCGCGCACGGCGGCGCAGTAGCCCCCGATCCGCGCATCCCCCGGCCTCGCCGCGTGGGCCCACTCGCCGAGCTCCAGCGCCACGCGGTGCCGGTCGTGGCTCAGCAGGACCGACGAGACCATCCCCGCGATCCGGGCCGCGTCGGGCCCGAGCGTCGGCAGCCTCGCCGCGGCCCGCTCGGCCTCGTCGGTCCGCCCCAGCTCAAGCAGCTGCTCCGCGAGCGCCCCCCACCCCGCCGCGTCGCGGGGGTTGAGCTGCACAAGCCGCTCGATGTGGTACGCCGCGCGCGTCCGTTCCCCGGTCAGCACCAGCGCCCTCGCCAGCAGCGCGTGCAAACCCGGTTCGCCCGGGGCCCGGCGGACCGCCTGCTCGAGCAGCGCGCGGGCCCGGGGCGCCTGCCCAGCCCTGAGCAGAGCCTCCGCCTGCGCGACGGGTGTGGGTCGCTGCGCCATGCGCGGAGGATAGCCGACCCCAGGGCGCATTCGCCGCGCACGAAAAAGGGCGGCCCCGGGCCGCCCTTCGGGAGTCACCGATTGTCGCCGCGTGTCACGGCCTGTCCTGCGTGCCCGCGTCCTGCCCGAACATCATGAACGGGAGCATCAGGTCGGAGAAGTCGGGCATGTTGGTGATGTACTTCGCGTCCAGGGCCTGGGCGATCCGGCCCGAGACATCCTGGAGGTGGGCCCGCGTGTACGGGTCCACCCGACCGCCGGCCCGCTCCTCGACGCTCTGCACCTTGGACTGGATGTCCCGCAGGTGCATCGCCGCGAGCGTCGCGATCGGCTTGGTCGCCGCGTCGTAGGTCTCCGCGGTCAGCGCCAGGTCGATCAGCCGCTGCAGGTGCTCGCGCTGCAGGTTCCGCCGCAGCGAGGAGATCATCGGCTGCCGCGCCGAGTACCGCCCGCTGCCCGGGTTCTCCAGCTCGCTCCACGCCGCCTCGGTGATCTCGCCCATCATCTCGGCGAGCGTGAGCGTGTCCTGGTCCGCGGGAACGATGAACTCGTTGTCGAACACGCGGCGGAGCGTGGTCGGGTTCATGATCATCGTCATCGCCGCCGACTGGATGCCCAGCACCGTGTCGTGGACCTCGTAGGTCGGGTCGGTGAAGATGGTCCCCATCCCCCCCGTGTCCCACCACTTGTCCACCGTCATGTGCTCGAGCAGCTCGGGCGTCAGCCCGAACGCCTCGTCCCGGAAGGTGCTGTCGATCACGAACTGCAGGGCCTCACGCTGCTTGGCCGCGTCCACCACATCGATCGGCGCCCGGCCGTTCGGGTCGCCCTTCTTGTCGCGGTACACATGCGCGCCGCCGATCCAGTTCGCCATCATCGACACGGCCTGCGTGTGCTGCCCCAGCGTGATCTGGTAGCCCTGCCGCGCCCGCGCCCAGCTCTCGCCGTCCTTGACGAACCCGTCCAGCAGCGTCTTGCGGATGTGCTTGACCAGCTCCATCTGGCTGCGGGCGAAGTCGATCGGGTACTTCGATAGGTCGTACCGCCTCGCCAACGGGTCCGGGCCCCAGGTGTCCTCGTCCGTCGCGTACTGCAGCTCGGGCTCGGCCACCCGCTCGAGCACCTTCTTCGTGTCGCCCGAGGTGTACCCGTACTCGATCACCCACATGTCGTACGGCCCGAGGTTGATCGAGGAGAGGTCGCCCTGCACCTCGCCCGAGGCCCCGTCCGGGAGCGGCATGCGGATGTTGATCCCGTTGTAGTCCATCACGGACGCCGACCACGCGGTCTTGCCCTTGAAGTCCTCGCTGTTGATCTCCGCGAGCGAGTACGCGCTCGAGCCCTTGAAGTTGTGCCGAAGGCCCAGCGTGTGCCCGACCTCGTGCGCCACCAGCTCGGCGAGCATCGGGCCCACGAACTCCTCGGGCATCCCGTCGATCAGGTCGCCCTGCTCGAGCTTGGGAGACTTCTCGCCGTCGTCGCCCTTGGGCTCCTCGTCGCCCTTCTCGCCCTCCGGCGCGGCGGCCTCGGCCTTCTTGTCGAGCATCGCCCGGTACTCCGCCGGCACCATCGCCAGCAGGTCCGGGTTCTTCTCGAGCTCTTCCTTGATCTTCTCGAGCATCTCGGGCGGCAGCTCGGGCGTCTTCTCGCCCTTCAGATCAGCAAGCACCAGCGGCGCCACCGCGCCGAGCACATCAAGGTGCATCCGCGCCGTCGCCAGGTGCAGCGCCTTGCCGCGGGCCGCGTCGCACCGCCCCATCACCTGGCTCACCCGGCCCGACAGCCCGTCGAACTCGTCGTCCCCGATCAGCACCGGGTCCACCGCCGCCGCCGGGTGCCCGCCGAACCGCGCCACGCCGCGCGTCATCCGCTCGGCGAGTTTCTGGTCGCGCTCCGCGGGGCTCGCCAGGCGGAGCCGCGGGTCCCAGCGCGGGTTGCGGTCCAGCCACGCCAGCGTGTCGGGCCCGAAGCCCTCGGTCGCCATGTCGCCCAGCAGGTCGTTCCACCGGTAGGTGAACACGCGGATCCACCCGTCCGTCAGCACGACATCGGCGTCGAGGATCTCGCCCGTCTCCGGGTTCACGCGGCTCGGGCCGATCGCCGTCGCGATGTTGTTGTTCAGCCAGCGGATGAAGTTGTACCGCACATCCTCGGGGTCCTTGTCCATGTGGGCCCCGGTCGACTTGTCCTGGAACCGCACCTCGATCGCCCCGTCGATCCCGATCTTCCGGTACGCCTCGTTCCAGTACTCCACGCCCGCACGCACCCAGCGGCGGTACCGCACCGGCACCGTGTGCTCGATGTAGTAGACGATCGGCTCCTTCGGCGGGCTCATCTTCAGCTTCGGGTCCGCCTTCTCAAGGTGCCACCGGTTGATGTACCGCGTGTCCACCTCGTTCCAGTCGTACTTGCCGTAGTCGCGGTACGAGGTCGTGAAGTACCCCACGCGCGGGTCCGCCTCACGCGGGCGATACCCCGCCGAGCCCTGGATCAGGCTGATCGAGTAGTGGAAGGTCTTCATCTTCCCCGTCGCGTCCGGCACCGTGTACGCGACCTCGATGTTCTCCGGGAA